>QGCY01000096.1_pt1 | contig 21662 bp, 19 predicted proteins | sample 4708041 | NCBI WGS metagenome assembly QGCY01 (sample SAMN08941164, study PRJNA450518) | Sediment metagenome, whole genome shotgun sequencing project. | biome: grassland soil; feature: grassland; material: soil; isolation source: soil 14 days enrichment with methanethiol and mixed carbon source ... | reverse complement strand
TAGAATTCAGTTTGGTAATGTACAGCAAACCAATGCTTATGCATTTTTTAATTCAGAATTTGAAATTGGTAAATTTAAAATATCACCAGCATTAAGGTTTGATTATTTTAAGTTTTTATACAATGATAATTTAAGTACAACTTACGAAACATTGAGTAAAACCAAGGCAATTGTAAATCCGAAGTTAAATTTTTTATACACTCAAAACGATAATTTACAATGGTTTTTAAAATCTGGAATTGGATTCCATTCTAATGATGCAAGAGTGGTTTTACAACAAAATGCTGATAAAGTTTTACCAAGAGCTTATGGTGTAGATTTTGGGAATGTATGGAAACCCACTAAAAATTTGGTTCTAAATACTGCTTTGTGGTATTTATTTTCTGAAGAAGAATTTGTGTACGTAGGTGATGCTGGTATTGTAGAACCATCAGGAAAATCTGAACGTTTTGGTGTTGATTTAGGAATAAGATATCAGTTAACTAATAATATTTATTTTGATACAGATGCAACTTATACAAAAGCAAAAAGTTTAGAAAACATAGTTGGAGAAGATTACATTCCTCTAGCACCGAATTTTACGATGTCTGGAGGAATATCTTTTTCAAATCTTGGTAATTTTTCAGGAGGATTAAGATATAGATATTTAGGAGATAGAGCTGCAAATGAAGACTACAGTATAATTGCAGAAGGTTATTTTGTGAGCGATTTAAATGTGAATTACAAAGTAAATGATGTAACCTTTGGTGTTGCTATAGAAAACCTTTTTGATGTAGCTTGGAATGAAACACAATTTGCAACAGAAAGTAGATTACAAAATGAGGCAAATTCTGTAGAAGAAATACATTTTACACCTGGTACACCATTTTTTGCAAAAGCAACAATTACATATCAATTTTAGTATGAATACATTGAAAATTGAAAAAGAAATTAGAATAAGAGAAAGAAATAGTATTAAAATTAACCTGTTGTTTGGTTAGTTTAGTTGGATGGAAGTGCCTGTTACTTCATTGTAATGGGCATTTTTTAATTTATAAACTTTAAATTAAGTTTGGTTAGTTTGATTTTAGATGAAATGCCTATTGCAATTTGTAATAGGCATTTTTAAATTATAAACCTACTATTTATATAGGTAAACTTTCATTTATCAATTCCTTATTTATTGCAGCACCAGCAATTGTTCCAGAAGATGTTGCAATAGAAACAGCTCTAAAAGGAGATGAATTATCACCAGCAGCATAAACTCCATCAATGTTTGTTTTCTGAAAAAAATCGACTTCAAAATGTCCTGATTCTGTTGTTTTACAACTCAATTCAATGGGTATTTTACAATGTTGAATAAAAGGAACTCTAGAAAATATTGCTTCGATTTTAGTTTTAGAACCGTCTTTAAAAGAAATATTTTCTATGTTACCATGTAAATGAATTAATTCTTCAATTTCTTTTTCAACAATTGTAATTTTTAATTTTGATATAAGTTCGATTTGTTCTTCTGTTAATTCTGATTTTCCATTGGTAAATAATGTTAAATTCTTAGACCAATTTTGGATAAGTGTACAAAGTTCAAATGCAGTTTTACCATTGGCGATAATTCCTAAATTTTTGTTGGCAACTTCATAACCATGTCAATAAGGGCAATGTAAAATACTAATTCCCCAAGATTCTTTAAACCCTTTTAGATTTGGCATTATATCTTTAACTCCTGTTGAAAAAAGGACTTTTTTTGCCTTAATTTTTTCTTTTAGTTTGGTTTCTATTTCAAATGCGTTAGAAATTTTAGTAGTAGAAATTACCAAATCATTTAAAAATTGTACTGTATTGTATTTTAAAACTTGACTTTTTGCTTTTTCAAAGAGTTCTTTAGGTTTTACACCATCTTGAGTAATAAAATTATGCGAATATGGTGTTTGTCTGTTACAAGGTTTACCACTATCAATAATTAAAACAGTTTTTAAAGATCTTCCTAATGTCATTGCAGCAGATAAACCAGCATAACTTCCACCAACGATTACAACATCAAATACTTTTCTTTTTTCCATATTTATTTGATTCTAAATTTTACGGAACAAATATACCTAAAATCCACTTAACGCAACTAAGTTGCAATAGTAATTTTGATATAAAGATTTTAAGAAATCATAATTGATTTTTATGTAGTATAAAATCATTCTAAAAATGACACTATAATCAACAATAAAAAAGTGAAAAAAAAATTTAAGATGAAACTGCACCTAAGGTGTACAATTGCTCTAAAGTAGGAGAGAGGCTACCACCTTCTGGCTCTAAAGTAATACCAAATGCTTCAGATTCGTTTGCATTTGTAATGGTAAATATTTTATTATTATCCGCAGTAAAACTGTCTAAAGTACCTAAACTTGTTGGTGTTAAAGGACTTAGTTTTAAAGACCAAACTTGGTAAACTTTTCCTTTTGGTGGTTCTGGTAAACCTTTAGCATCTAGGTAAATTGAGTTTGTTTTTTTATCCCAATATACTTTAGCATAAGAAGTAGGCGAAACTGTTTGCCCAGCTAATGGTACAGAAATGATGTCTTTGTCTCTAAAAATTTCAATCAGTTTTTCAGCAGTAGCTAAATTTGTAGATGCACTATCAATTTGTGCTTCTAACAATTCTTTTTCTGATGCAATTTGTTCTTTTAATTGATTGTTTTTAGAAAGTGTAAAAATTAAAATACTACCAATTAATAAAGAAGCTGCCCAACCAGAATATTGCAACCAATTTGTTTTTGGTTTCGAAATCGGAATAACTTTTGGCTCTTTATCAATTAGCTGATTTTTTATAGTTTCAAAATCATAAGAATTGTCTTTTTTGGCAAAAGCGGTGAGCTGTACAATAGCCTTTTCTATAGATTCTACTTCTGCTTTTACTTCAGGATATTTTTGCATAGCTTCATATACTTCCTGATTTTCTTTTTCAGAAAGGGAGCCTGCAACATAAAGTTCCAAAATTCCAGATGCTATGTATTCTTTACTATCCATTTTTATTCTCCTAACATTGTACGTAATTCGCCAATGCAAGTTCTATTTCTTGTTTTTATGGTACCAAGAGGCATTTCTAATTCTTCTGATGCTTCTTTTTGTGTAAAACCTTTAAAGTATATCAACTCAATTACAGCTTTACATTTATCACCTAATTTAGTTACAAATTCTTTTAAACCAATTGTATTAGTGCTTTTGTCTAAACTACTACTGGTTTCTAATATATCTACGAAAAAATCGGCATTAAGGTTTTGTTTAGACTGTTTATATTTTTTAGATCGCGTATAATCTATGGCTGCATTTCTAGCTATATTTAATAACCACGTAAAAAAACGTCCTTTTTTAGAAGAATAAGTATCTGCTTTATTCCAGGCTTTTATAAAAACATCTTGAGTAATTTCTTGAGTAACATCATCATTTTTAACAATATTATTTACAACTCCAGAAATACTATCACAATACATATTGTATAGTTTTTCATAGGCCTTTACGTCCTTTTGCTGAAATTGTAAGATTAATTGTTCTTGACTCATAAATTATATGTAGCTAAAATACTATAAATATAGAAATAGCCTTAGTATTTTAATAATAAATATTATTTTTTTTCTATGGTAATGTAAGAGTTTTCTGCAATAACTATCTGATTAAAAAACTCTTTTAAAGCAAAATATTCTTCTGGAGTAAACCTACTTTTGTTGATGTTAATTCTGGTATAAATATTAACAATATTATCCTTTTTTACAATTTTTAAAGTAAATAATCCCCCTTTGTTGGGTAAAGAAATTGCCACTTCTTTTGGCAATTGCGTAATTTTATAAGAGTCTGGTATTTGCAAACTTAATGAAAACCTATTTTTACTGGCATAACCAAAATCTACAGGATAATTTCTTTCTTTTAACGTAAACGGATTTTCTTTTAATCGATCAAAAAGAAAAGGATTTATTCTTGTTTTTTGAGTTAAGTCCTCGTTCATTAAAATGTTTAAACCAAAAGTTTCTTGCAAAGGTTTATCCAAATCTTCTAAACCAATCACTTTGTAATCTTCTACCTCTACATCTGGATTGTCTTCTTCAAATTCATCTAAATAATCTTCTTCAGACAAAACATTTAGCTTTTCTCTTTGTTTTTTGGCTAAATAGCCTTGTTTTCTAATTAACAAATAGCCAGAAAATTCACCTTCTTCGTTTAAAGTTAACCTTGCAGTTGTATTGTTGGTTGATCTGTATTTTGGTCTAATGTTAATCCAATTGCTTTCTTTTTTGTAATTTATAATTCTAGCTTGTCCGTTTAAAGTTCTAAAAGGAACCTCGCCAAAAGGCAAAAATTTATCAGTAGCATCAAGTAGATACTCTTTATCATCTATGGTTGCTTTTACAATTACGTAATTAAAATCAAAAATTACAGGATAAAGAGTGGTTGGCACTCCGTTTTTTCTGGTTGATAATATTATTAAATCTGTTTTAATATCTGCAGCAACTAAAGCATTGTATAAAGATAGATTTATTTCTCCTGCACTACCGACTTTATTATCGAAAGCTTTTTTTACTTTTTCATCTTCAGCATTCCAATATTTATCATTCCAAGTATAATGATCTTGTAAAAAAGTATAAATTCTTTTTGCTTTTTCTAAAGTGTTATCAAGTGTAAAAATTTCTTGAGGCAAACGTTTTTTAAAGAAACTTTTTTTAGATGTTTGATTGTTTAAGAATATTTTTCTGAGTTTTTTATCTGCTTGTTTCCAGGTTGTTGTATACTTTTCAATTGTACCTCTAGGATCTGTGTACGATTCTAAATCAAAAGCAATACGAGATATATAATTCTTTTTACTTAGCATGTAATCTTCTTCTTTAAAAGCAGGAATATGATCCATACCAAAAGAATACACTCTACAAGAACCTGGTCCTAAACCATCTATATCTATGCAGTTTTTTTTAATTGATAGATCATTTTTATCTAATTTTAAATAACCGACAATTCTAATATTATATTTGTAATTCCCCAGAAAAGCTGCATCATACTCGCTTTTTATTTTTGGAATATTAGATTGAAAATACCAATCTTTTATGCCTGAATAAGGAGAAATTATGCTGTAAGAATATTCGATAACAGAACCTACTTTTATATTGGGCAGCGTAAAACGATGTGTGGTCCAGTTTTCGGTTTCATTTACCGCAAAAATTTTGTCTTTAGACAAACCAGTTCTTTCTATGCTTCCAATATCAGTAATATTATAGGTAATTGCTCTTACATTTAAAACTTTTTGATCTTTGTATAATTCTAAAGCAACATTAGCTTCATCAAACGCAGTTTTATCTAAAATTTTTATTCTATAATAATAATCTGTTCTTGTTTTATAATCGTTTTTTGGATCTAAATAAACGTTGGCATGTTCATACAAAACTACTGCAGCTGCTGTAGAATCTTTTTCATAAACCGTCATTTTTAATTCATCTAAAGTAGTTTGTTCCATTTTAGATGATTTTTCTTGTTGGGCATGTATTACTAAAAAGGAGAATAATAGCAATACTAGGGGTAATTTTTTCATTTTAATTTTTATAGCCTAATAATTTTCTGAACTCTATTTTTATCTAAGTAGTTCTTAACAATAGTTTTAGAAATTTCTTTATTATCGATAGGAGTTAGTACAGACTTTAGAATATCGATATTATTTTCTTGATAAGCTAAATTGGTATAACCATAGCAACAAACTGTATTGTTTTCTATTAAAATTATAGCATTTTCTTCTAATTCTCTGCCTTTATCAATAATAATAAAGTTATCGTTATTAAAGTTGTCTTCAGTAATTTTAAACTTCTTTTTAAAGTTAAATTTTGGCGATATAGAGTCTAAAGCTAAATAATATTTTAAACGTGTAAAAAGCTCATTACCAGTTTTGTTAAAGGTTACAGAAGACGCTCTTTCTTGAATTTTTAAAGCACGTTTGGTAGTTTTTAAAAAAAGCTTATTTATTTCTAGTTTTATATTTTTTCCTCTACCAATAAAAATTACTTTTCCATTAGTATCATGAATAAAAAAAATACCTGAAACACGCGGAATTTCTTCAATTAAAGATTTAAGCTTTTCTTTTTCAATTCTTCTATCAAAATATTTAATAGAATTTTGAATGATTTCTTTTTTGGTATCTTTTTCTAATAATAATTTAAATAATTGAATGGTGGCCAAAGCATCTCCATTGGCTCTATGTCTGTCTGTTATGGGGATGCCTAAAGATCTTGTTAATTTGCCTAAACTATAAGAAGGTTGATCTTTAATTAATTCTTGACTTAATTCTACAGTACATAAAGTATTTCTTTGATAATCGAAACTTAATCGTTCAAATTCTGTTTTTAAAATACGATAATCGAAGGCTGAGTTGTGAGCTACTAAAATACAATCTTTGGTAATTTCTACAATTCTTTTAGCAACTTCAAAAAACTTGGGCGCATTTTTTAGCATTTTACTGTTTATCCCTGTGAGTTTTACAACAAATTGTTGAATTTCTCTTTCAGGATTAACCAATGATATAAATTGGTCTATAACTTGGTGGCCATCAAATTTATAAATAGCAATTTCGGTAATGCCTTCTTCATTAAATTTACCACCAGTGGTTTCAATATCTAAAATAGCGTACAAACTCTTTTTCTTTAATTTTTTTTAAATTTACTTAATATAATTACGATGACCAAATATTGAGCTACCAACTCTTATCATTGTACTTCCATTTTCTATAGCTATTTTATAATCGCCACTCATTCCCATAGAAAGTGTTTTTAAATCTGTGTAATTTGTTTTAAGTTGATTAAAAAAGTTTTTAAGTGATGAAAATTCTGCTACTAATTGATTAGTATCATCAGTAAACGTAGCCATACCCATTAAACCAACAATCTTAATATTTTTTAAATCTTCTATTTCTTTTGATGATAAAATGGCTTCAATATCAGCAAAAGACAAACCGAATTTAGTATCTTCTTTTGCAATTTTAGCTTGCAATAAACAATTTATAATTCTATTGTGTTTTTTTGCTTCTTTGTTAATTACATTTAGTGTTTTCAATTTATCTACACCATGTATTAAATCTACAAAATGTGCCATATACTTTACCTTATTACTCTGTAAATGACCAATCATGTGCCATTTAATATCTTTGGGTAAAGCATCATATTTATCAACCATTTCTTGAATTTTATTTTCTCCAAAAATTCGCTGACCAGCATTGTATGCAACTTGTAAATCTTCTACAGGTTTGGTTTTAGAAACGGCCACTAAAGTTACATTTTCTGGTAAAGTTGCTTTTATTTTTTGTAAATTTTCTTGTATCATTTTTAAATTATAAAATGAAAAACGATACAATTTTTAAGTTGTATTGTTTTAAAAATTGTATCGTGTTTTTTAATTTCTTAATAATTCAATAATTTGTTTGGCCAATTCTAAGCCAATTCTGTCTTGTGCTTCTATGGTTGCAGCACCAATATGAGGTGTTAAAGAAATTTCTGGATTCATTAAAAGTTGAACTGCAGGTGTAGGTTCTGTTTCAAAGACATCTAAACCAGCAAATTGCACTTTACCACTTTCTATGGCTTTCACCAAATCTACTTCATTTAAAATTCCACCTCTTGCTGCATTTACAATACCAACTCCGTCTTTCATTTTATCGAATTCGGTTTCAGTAATAATATAATCGTCTTGAGCAGGCACGTGCAAAGTAATAAAATCTGCATCTTTTAATAATTCGTCTTTATCAATGGTTTCTATCTGAAAAGATAATTTTTGGCCGTTAAAAAAATCTAAAGTTATAGGTGCAGTTTCTATAAGTTCGTCTGTTGCAATAACATTCATGCCTAAACCTAAACCAATTTTTGCAACTTCTTGACCAATCCTACCAAAACCAATAATACCCAAAGTTTTACCTCTTAACTCAGTACCTTGTGCGTAAGCTTTTTTTAATTCTTTAAAACGAGTATCACCTTCTAAAGGCATTTCTCTGTTAGAAGAATGTAAAAAACGAACCATTCCAAATAAATGCGAAAAAACTAACTCTGCAACCGAACTAGAAGATGCAGCAGGTGTGTTTATAACGTGTAAACCATTGTCTATAGCATAATCTACATCAATATTGTCCATGCCTACACCACCTCTTCCTATTAACTTTAAAGATGGGCAAGCTTCTATTAATTCTTGCCTAACTTGTGTTGCACTTCGTACTAAAATTGCATCGATATTGTGTTCGTTAATATAATTTTCTAATTGATTTTGAGCTACTTTAGTGGTTAACACTGTAAAACCACCTTTTTCTAAAGCGTCTATTCCGCTTTTAGAAATTCCATCATTTGCTAATATTTTCATTCTTTAAAAATGTTCAAAATTTAAAATTTAGAGTTCAAAGTTTATTTAATACTCAATTTTTTTGAATATTTAATTCGAAACTTTAAACCTTTTTTTCTAGTGCTTGCATTACATCAACTAAAGCCTGTACACTATATAGAGGCAAAGCATTGTACATACTTGCTCTGTAACCACCTACACTTCTGTGGCCATTAATTCCGTTAATTCCAGCTTCTGCACAAAGTTTATCAAAAGTTTCTTTGTGGCTTTCATCAACTAAATTAAAAGTAGCGTTCATAGTACTTCTGTCTTCTTTAGCAACAATTCCTTTAAAAAGTGGATTTCTATCTATTTCAGCATATAATAATGCTGCTTTTTTATTGTTAACTTCTTCTATATATTCAATACCCCCTAAATCTTTTAACCATTCTAAAGTTAACATAGAAACGTATACTGCAAATACAGAAGGTGTATTAAACATAGAGTCTTTGTCTATATGCACTTGGTAGTTTAACATAGAAGGGATTTCTCTTTCTACTTTACCTAATACATCTTCTTTAATAATAACTAAAGTTGTACCTGCAGGACCCATATTTTTTTGAGCACCAGCATAAATGATATCGAACTTTTCGAAATCTAATTTTCTAGAAAAAATATCTGAACTCATATCACAAACTAAAGGAACATTGGTTTCTGGAAATTGCTTAATTTGAGTACCAGCTACAGTATTATTACTTGTACAGTGAAAATAATCTGCATCTTCTGGTATAGAAAAGTCCTTAGGAATGTATGAGAATTTTTTGCCTTTAGATGATGCAACTTCTACAACCTCACCAAATAATTTTGCTTCTTTTAAAGCTTTATCAGACCAGGCACCTGTATTTAAATACGCAGCTTTTTTGTTTAATAAATTGTAAGCTACCATTAAAAATTCGGTACTTGCACCACCTTGTAAAAATAATGCTTTATATCCTTTATTTTCTAATCCTAAAAGTTCTAAAGCCAAAGAACGGGCTTTTTCCATAACAGCTACAAAAGGTTTACTTCTGTGAGAAATTTCTATTAATGACAAATTATCATCATTAAAATTTAATATAGCTTCAGATGCTTTTTGTAATACTTCTTGTGGTAAAATACAAGGACCTGCACTAAAATTATGTTTTTTCATTTTTTTAAGTTATAAAGTTTCAAAGTTTCGAGCTTCAAAGTTTTAAGGTTGATTAGTATTAACAAAACCCCAAAACCATCGACTAAAAACGAATTATATATTTGATAAAAATTCTAAGGTATTAATGCCATCTGCATAATCTGTTAACTTTGGATGTTGAGTTTTCCCAAAAGCAACTTCATTTTCTAAAAAATTTTTGGCAACAATACATTGAATTTGTTCTCTTTCTTGATGTAATTTTATTTTTAAATCGATTTCATTATCATAATACTCGTAAAAAAGTGTTGCAATTGGTGATGCATAACTTTCATCTTCTTTAATCATTAAAAAACCATTTTCTAACAAGTCGAATTCGCTCATTAAATAAACGGCTTTGTTGTAGTCGTAATTATTGGCATATTTTGCATTATTAATGATTTCTTTTTTTGCAAACATGCCATTGAAAAAGGTTTCAAAATTATAATCTCTAGGTACATATAATTTAGATACAGACCTACAACCCAAACCAAAGTATTGAAAAACATCATCAGATAGTTTTGTAAAATCCTCAATTGTTTCATCACCTTTAATAACAGCTACAGAATTTCTACTTTTTCTAATGATATTGGGCTTGTTTTTAAAATAAAATTCAAAATATCGAGCAGTATTGTTACTACCTGTTGCAATTACGGCATCAAAATCGGATAATTTTTCTTCTGTAAATGTAATTTTACCTTTAAAACTTTCATCTACATATTCTAAATACTTAGCTAAAAAAGGTAATAAATGTTTATCATTAGAAGATTGTTTCACTAACACAGAATGCCCAGCAATTAGCACGGATAAAAAATCGTGAAAACCAACTAAGGGAATATTTCCTGCCATTATTATGGCTACTTTTTTAGGTTGAATTTGATCTAAATTTACATTTTGTGCAAAATCAATTAAATTGTTTTTTGTTAAGCTTTTAGACCAACTATGTAAGCTGAATAATATGTTATCTTTAGTAAACCAAGAGTTTTTTTCTTGTGCTAATTTAATTTGATGTAAAAAACCATCAAAAAAGATTTCATTATTTTCAATATTATCTTGTTTTTCTATTTTATCAACAGAAAATTGACTTAAAAAGTGGCCTAATTTTGCAAATGCAGTAATTCTATTTTGAATACTATTCATTTATTTTGGTTGTCTATAATTTTGGCTTTATTTTTGCAAAAGCAAAGGTACAAAAACAGAAAAGAAAATTATGGCAATTATAATAACAGATGAATGCATAAATTGTGGGGCTTGTGAACCAGAATGTCCTAATACAGCAATTTACGAAGGTGCAGACGATTGGAAATATTCTGATGGTACAGATTTAAGTGGTAATATTGTTTTACCTAATGGTAAAGAAGCAAATGCTGATGAAGATCAAGAACCAGTTTCTGATGAAATTTACTACATTGTTCCAGATAAATGTACAGAGTGTAAAGGTTTTCATGATGAACCACAATGTGCAGCAGTATGTCCTGTAGATTGTTGTGTGCCAGATGAAGATGTTGTTGAAACAGAAGAGTTTTTATTAGAAAAACAAGCCTTTATGCATAATGACTAGTTTTATTATTTTATAATATGAAACAAAACTTCGATGAATTTCGAGGTTTTTTTTTGATATATGTTTTATTATTTGCTTCTTGTTCAGGTTTATGTGAAATAATATATTCAAATTGACAGCCACTATTTATCTTTTAAATAAAGAACTTGCTTGAAAATTTAATTTGCAAGTATTAAAATAAAAAAGCCTGAACATTTTATGTTCAGGCTTTTTTCGGGAGACTATTTAAAATGCTTACAAACTAAAGTTAATTCTTGTAAAATAATAGGCTCCATCAGATCCCATTTGAACTGAATCTGCTAAACCACCTTGATCTGTCCAACCATCAAACTGAGAAGTAGGGTAGATGTTAAAAAGGTTATTTGCACCAAGAGTTATATTAATTTTATCAGAAATTTTGTATCCTAAACTTAAATCTGTTGTAATTAAAGACTCGTAAGTATCTGTTGCAACTGCATACAAAGCATCAGCTTCTGCTTGGGTAGTTGGTGGTGCATCTACCCATTGAAAATCTTGTAATTGAACTTCGCTAAATTTAGTTAAAGTAACATTTGCATTGAATTTGTTTTTAGAATATCCTAAGTTTAAACCAAACTTATAATCTGGTGCAGCAGCTTCTAAATAGGCTTGAGAAAATCCGCTAAAAAAAGTAAATGGATTCAAATCTCCATTATGGATTTCTTTAATTTCTAGATCGTTTAAATTACCAATTAAACCAATATTTATTTTATGGTCATTACCAAACGTAGTTTTGTAATTTAAAACAATATCTACTCCGCTTGTTTTAGTATCTACACCATTTGCAAAAAATTGTGCAGCATCTACATTTAAAGGACCTAATATAGTTTGATCTGTAAAGTTATCTGTTAAAATAATTCTATCATCAACAGCAATAGAGTAAGCATCTATTGTTGCTGTAAAACCGTTTTTCTTATAAGTAAAACCAATACTAGTATTAATTGCTTTTTCTTCTTGTAAGTCTCCAATACCAAATGCTCTTGTAACTGTACTATTATTTGCTGATAATAAAGAAGGAACTGAAGTACCTGCCACGATATTTGTAAATTTTAAGTTGTAATAAATTTGTGCCAAAGATGGTGCTCTAAAACCGCTAGAAACAGAACCTCTAAAAGAAAGGTTGTCATTTACTTTGTATCTTGTTGCAAGTTTGTAATTAAATGTGCTACCAAAATCACTATAATTTTCATAACGTAAAGCTGCACTTAATAAAAAAGCTTCACTTAGGTTGATTTCTGTATCAAAATATACTCCTAAATTTGTTCTACTTCTGTCTACTTCGTTATCTGGACTATAACCAGGAAAACCTTGTGAACCACCAGATAAAACATCGCCATTAGAATCTGTAGCTACAGTTTGTATAGCTGGGTTTGTTAAAAGCACTCCATTGTCATCATACAAACCATAAGAAGATTCTTCACCTGCAAAAATTTGAAAGTTTTCGGTTCTGTATTCTAAACCAAATGCAAAGTTGATTCCATCAGCATAATCTTCAAAATATTTACTAAAATCTACTCCTGTTGTATTCTGAGATAAACTGTGTCCACCAGCATCAAAATCGGTAGGAGAAGCATCACCTAAAGATGCATTATTAGAATCTTTAATAAAATAATGAAACTTATTCATACCAAAAGTATTGTTAAAATCAACTTCCCAACCATTATCTAAAGTATGTTTTAAACCTCCAGAAATTGAATTATCTACAATAATTGATGTAATTCTTGGCGTAAAACCATCAGGATAAATACTTGGTACAGATCTATTATCACCATCATCAAAACTACTTCTAGAAAATGCATAAGCATTTGTATCTCTATAATTTTTACCACCAAAAACATATACTTCAGTTTTATCAGAAACAGGGATAATTGAGTTAACCATAAAATTAAAACCATCTAAACCTGCACTACCATAACCTTTACGCCAAGAAAAACCGGGTCTTAAAGTGTTGTTTTTAGATAAAAATTCTGTTGTAAAGTTTACAAAACCACCTAAGTCATTAATCTTAGCACCGTAGTTTAAATCGATTTTAACAGTTTCACCATCAAAACTTTTTTCTTTACCATCTAATCTATTTTTACCTTCTACATTAAATAATTCAGGTTCCCATCCACCTTGAGTATCAAAAATTTCTTGAGCAAAATTACCACCAACTGCAGTACTGTAAGCTCCATAAGTTACACCTGCAGAAATACCATCAGTATTATCATTTAAAACAATATTTATAACCCCAGCAATGGCATCAGAACCATATTGTGCAGAAGCTCCATCTCTTAAAACTTCTATTCTTTTAATTGCAGCTGCAGGTATTGCATTTAAATCTGTACCAGAATTTCCACGACCTCTTGTACCAAAAATATTAACTAAAGAAGATTGATGTCTTCTTTTACCATTAATTAAAACCAAAGTTTGATCTGGACCTAAACCTCTTAAAGAAGCTGGTACAATATGATCTGCTCCATCAGAACCAGATTGTTTTGTTGCATTAAAAGAAGGTGCAGCAAATTGTAAAATATCATTTACTTCTACTTTACCATTTTTTGTTGCTAATTCTTGAACGTCAATAATATCTACAGGTACAGGAGTATCTACTGCAGTTCTTTTAGAATTTCTAGAACCAACTACTACAACTTCATCTAAAGCATTGTCTTCTTTCATAACAATAGATAAAAAAGAAGTATTATTTACACTAATACTTTTAGTTTCAAAGCCCATAGACGATACTATAAAAGTAGTAGGTAAGCTTTTTACTGTAATAGAGAATTCTCCATTATCATCTGTAACAACACCATTAGACGTGCCTTTTTCTATAATATTTATAAACGGTAAACCAGTACCAGAAATGTCTGTAACTTTTCCTTTAATATTCTGTGCCAAGAATGTTACAGGAATCATAAATAAGAAAATAGTAAATAATTTTAATGTTTGATTTTGTTTCATAAAATTTAATTTTAATTAGAAAATGAATTGTTTTACACTAAATTTTAAATAAAATTTAGGCATTCTTATTTTTAAAAAGACTTGTGGATATAAAATATACTCTTTAAAATTCAATTTTTTTTACAAAAAATTTAAAATTGATGAATTTAATACAATGAATTGTTTGTTTATTGTGATTTAAAGTTTTGATTATTTGGTTTTTGTTGCATATAATGTAAAATCAAGTATATGAGTATTATTAAATTCATTGATCAGTTTTTTTTCTAATACTCATTGTTTTATGAAAGTTCGTTTATATTTGCACTCGCAAAAATATTATTAAATGAAAGCTGGAATTGTAGGATTACCAAACGTAGGAAAATCAACTTTATTTAACTGTTTATCTAACGCAAAAGCGCAAAGTGCAAACTTTCCTTTTTGTACAATTGAACCAAATTTAGGTGTAGTAAATGTACCTGATACACGTTTAGAAAAGTTAGAAGAATTGGTAAATCCAGAAAGAGTTTTACCTGCAACTGTAGAAATTGTAGATATTGCTGGTTTGGTAAAAGGAGCTAGTAAAGGTGAAGGTTTAGGAAATCAGTTTTTAGCAAATATTAGAGAAACAGATGCAATCTTGCACGTTTTGCGTTGTTTTGATAATGATAATATTATTCATGTAGATAATTCTATTGATCCTGTTAGAGATAAAGAAACGATTGATATTGAACTACAATTAAAAGATTTAGAAACCGTTCAAAAACGGTTAGAAAGAGTAAAAAGAACTGCCAAAACAGGTAATAAAGAAGCGCAAGCTGAATTGGTAGTTTTATTAAAAATTGAAGAAACTTTATTACAAGGTATTTCTGTAAGAGCTTTAGAATTTTCTGAAAAAGAGATTGAGTTTGTACAATCTTTGCAATTTATTACAGCAAAACCTGTTTTATACGTTTGTAATGTTGATGAAAATTCAGCAGTTTCTGGTAATGATTATGTAGAAAAAGTAAAAGAAGCTGTTAAAGACGAAAATGCTGAGGTTATTGTTTTAGCTGTTGGTACAGAAGCAGATATTACTGAATTAGAAGATTTTGAAGAACGCCAAATGTTTTTAGAAGATATTGGTTTAGAAGAAGCTGGTGTTTCTAGATTAGTACGTTCTGCTTATAAATTATTAAACTTACAAACTTATTTTACAGCAGGTGTAAAAGAAGTTAGAGCTTGGACAATTCCTATTGGTTCTACTGCACCACAAGCTGCAGGTGTTATACATACCGATTTTGAAAAAGGTTTTATTAGAGCAGAAACAATTGCTTATGATGATTTTGTAACTTTTGGTTCTGAAGCTAAAGTTAAAGAAGCTGGTAAAATGAGAGTAGAAGGTAAAGAGTACATTGTTAAAGATGGTGATGTAATGCATTTTAGATTTAACGTATAGATTTTAAATAAACATATTTAAATATAAAAATCCAATAAATTATTTATTGGATTTTTATTTTAATGATAATTAGTGCTTTAAAGTATATAAAATAAAGAATGTTGTACATTTATTTAATGTTTTAAAGGATGCTAAATTTTTTAAACTTTAGAACAATTCCATTTATCTATAGTTAATTGTGGTTCGTGCTTTTAGCTATAAATTTAGATTTGATAAATAGTATTTTTGAGTAACCTTAAAATTATATATTATGTTTATCCAAATCTTAAATCTTATTTCTTTAAAAGCATTAATTTCTCAAGTTATTGATTATACACTTTTAACAGTTGCTTTCTTTACATTTTTTATTTTAGTTAATAATGTAATTAATGCTGTAAAAATAGCGAACAGGTATAAATCTTTGTCGAGAGTTAAAATTTAAATTTCTAAAACAGCTCAAGAAATAAAAGTTTTGTTTTTATTTTATATTCAGTTAGTTTAATTTAAGTTTATATTAGAGAAATTTATTCAATCTTCTAAAAAATTCAGCTCAACCGCTAAATATTACCACTCGTATAAAAAAACACAATACCATTTAATTAAAATCTATTTTTGAGTAACATCAAAACTAACTATTATGTTTACTCAACTATTAAATTCAATTTCTACAATAGATTTAGCATCTCAAGCTATAGAATATACAGTTTTAACTTCAGCTTTCTTTTTGTTTTTTGTTTTGACAAGTAAAGTGATTAAAGTTATTAAAACCAATGAAAGCCGTAAAGCATTATTAAATGTTAATATTCAAGGCGAGTTTTAATAATAAATCAATACAATTAATTAATAACTGTTTCTTCTCGTCAGTTAATTAAGTCTATAAAGTTTTTATGAACTTTTATGGGAACAGCTATTTGTAATCAATCTATCAGATTAAAAATGCAAGTTGGTTGTTAATTTAAATACCTTTTAAAAGTGAAAATTATCTAAGCTTTTTACTTTTTTTAATTCCCTTTAATTCTTTGCCATAATTCAGATACTAATTTTTTAGCATCACTCTTATTTTTGGGCACTTCTTTAAAAAATGGAGTTCCGTTTTCATCAACAATAATCTTATATTTAAAAACAAAATTGTTTGCATTTGGTTTTATACTTAATGTGCCAAATCTTAAATCGTTAAAATATAAAACGCCATTTTTCTTGTTGATGGTATACCAACCTTTAGAAATAGCTATCATTCGTTTTACTTTTTGATGATGAATTAAATTTCCTAATAAATGATGATTTTTAGGATAGCTTGAAAAATAAATTGGTTTTTTATCAAAAAATGATGAATTACCAATTAAAAAAGCATTTTTGGTATCAATATTTGCTGTCCATAAAATTGTGTTTAACGGAGTTGGTTTTGTTTTAATATCAGAATAGGATATGTTTTGTAATGCAAGTTCATTTGTAAATGTTTGATAGGAAATTCCTTTTAAGATCAATGTAATTATCAAATAAGAACTGCTAATAGATAATCCTAAATTATTGTAAAACCTTCTTTTTTTTGATGTTCTTTTTTGACACATTGCTAAAATCAAAAAAACTAAAAACGGAAGTGTATAAAAAGGATCTACAACAAAAACATTTTTAAATGCCAATCGAATATCAAAAGGCCAAAAAAGTCGTGTACCCCAAGTAGTTTGTGCATCTAAAATAGGATGCGTAATAAAAGTCCAAAAGAAAAACCAAGACCAATTTTTAAAAGATTTGTATTTTTCGTATTTGTTAACGATAAGAGAAAAAATAGGAGCAAAGATGATAGAAAATAGAATAGAGTGAGTAAACCCTCTGTGCATTTCTAAAGCAGTAACTTTATCTGTAAAAAAAGAAGAAAGCACATCTAAATCAGGAATTGTACCAGCAATAGCACCATATAGCATAGCCTTATTACCAATTTTTCTTCCTAAAACGGCTTCTCCAACTGCTGCACCTAATACAATTTGTGTTAACGAATCCAAATTAATCTTTTTCGATTTTTATTAATAACTCTTTTTAAACTTTTTTTCTACGGAAAAGTTAATCAAGTTCATAAAATTTTCGTGAACTCCTAAGGTAACATCTAATTGCAATTGATCTATCAGTTTTAAAATTTGTTCAGATTTAAATTGCAAATCGGGTATAGAAACATATTTTTCGAATAAACTGCCAATACTTTTGTAATACAATTGCTCAAAACCATTTAAGTTTTCAGGTTTCTGGTCTACGTATTCATAAGATTGAATATTAAAAGCCTCTAAAACATCACCTACATAATTGTTATGTAATATTTGTTTAGGGTTTACAATATTCATTTCTTTAATGCTTGGCGTTAAATATGCGTATAAAATTGCTTTTGCAGCAAAATCTACAGGAATTATGTTTAATCCACTTTTTTTATCAACCCAAATTCTAAAGTTATCTTTTGCATTTTTAGCATATTTATCTAAAAATATGGCCCAAGAATAAAAAACATCATATTTAGGAGTTTCGAAAAAAGGTTTATCAATTAAACGACCACAAATAATACTAGGTCTTAAAATTTGAGCATCAATATTTTTTAGATTACAGGTTTCTCTTACAAAACGTTCGCTTTCATATTTTGATTTTTCATAAGGATTTCTAAAATTAGTAACCTTATAATCTGCAATAGTATCGTTTACTTTATCATCTTGAATTCCGAAAGAATACGCAGTACTGATATATAAAAAACGAGTTACAAAATTAGGAATTACCTCTAAAAGATGTTTGGTAACTAAATAGTTTTGAGTGTGAACAGTGTCTTTAGAATCGTTGGTGTTTAGCAAGTTTGTAGAGCCTGCACAATGTATAATTGTGGTAAAATTATATTGTTGTAAAATCTCTTTTTTTAAGGTTGATAAATCACCAGAAATAACTGTAATTTTAGCTAAACATTCTTCTAAAGAAAATTGATTTAAAAATTCTGGGCGAGATTCATCATTTAAAATGTCTAACAAACGTTGTTGTGCAGACTTATTAGTAGCTCTTATCACCACAAAAAGATGATTTACTTTTTTTTCTACAATTGCTTTGTATAGCCATTCAAAAATAATATGACTACCGACAATTCCTGTTCCCCCAGTTAATAAACAATTCATATACATCTTTATATTCAAAATAATAGTGGACGAATTTACTTTATAAAAAAACAAAAACCCCAGAAAGTCTGAGGTTTTATTTATTATAAATAGTATTTTATCTTTTTATAAAATCATTTGGTATTGAAAAAGAATCTCTAAAACCGTCTACAAATTTTATATTGGTAATTTTACCACTACCAATTTTCTTTGTTAAACCTTTTTCTAATCCCCATTCTAAAAACTCCCAATTTGTAGCAAAATGGATACCATTTATTTGTTTATAATCTAAATATTTTATAGCATGAGGATCTGCTTCTGCTTCTGCTTTAGTTTTACCTGCTGTAACAATATAAGCAACATGATCTAACATATTATTGTCTTTATTCGTGTAAATTATATACCAATCATCAGGTGCATCTCCTGTATTAGCTTCAAAAGATAATTTTGCAGTATTAAAAGAATTATTAGCTTCAGGAGTTTTAAAATTATCATCCCATTTTGTTCCATTATCACTTAATTTATAAGGATATAAGAAAAAATAAGTCCAAGTATAGGCATGAAAACGAACTCCAGGATTTTCTTTTAAACTCGGAGAAACAAAAATATCTTGTTGTTTTACAAAGATTTCATCGCCATTTTTATAGGTTATTTTTGCCAAATCAGAACCAGTTGTAATGGTAATATTTGCATTAAAAATTTCTTTTCCACCAAATTCTATTAAAGCATCAAATTGTATTGCTTCATGTTTTAAGAAATCTTTTTTGTTGTGGGCAGTTTCAATTTTCTCTGCAAATGTTTTCTCAGTTATAATTTCTTTGGTTTTTTCTGATGTTTCAGTTGTTGCTGAGTTTTTTTTACAGCTTATTATAAATAATAAACTAGCGAAAACTGTAATGATTATTTTTTTCATTTTATTTATTTAGTTAAATGATACAATCTTTATGTAATCGATTTATAATTTATTCCTTACAAAATAGTTGTTAATTTTTATAAAAAGGTAATTTTATAACAGTTGCTGGTATTGCTTTTTTACGAACCTGAATATGAATTTGAGTGCCGGATTTAGCAAATAGAGTAGGTACATAACCCATTCCTATTCCTTTACTTAAACTAGGGCTCATTGTACCAGAAGTTACGTTTCCAATCACATTTCCATTACCATCTACAATATCATAACCTTGTCTTGGAATTCCTCTGTCATTCAATTCAAAAGCAACCAATCGTTTTGTAGGTTTTTCTGCTTTTTGTTTGGCTAAAGCCTCTGCATTTACAAAATCTTTGGTAAATTTTGTAATCCAACTTAAACCTGCTTCTATTGGAGATGTTGTATCATCAATATCATTACCATACAAACAATATCCCATTTCTAAACGTAATGTATCTCTTGCAGCCAAACCAATGGGTTTAATGCCAAAATCTGCACCCGCTTCAAAAACTTTGTTCCAGATTTGTTCTACTTCGTTGTTTTTACAGTAAATCTCAAATCCGCCAGAACCAGTATAACCAGTTGCAGAAATAATAACGTGCTCAATACCAGCAAAATCGCCAACTTTAAATTTATAAAAAGGAATATCAGCCAAATCTAAAGAAGATAGAGATTGCATGGCTTCTACAGCTTTAGGCCCTTGAATAGCTAATAATGAATAATCTTCGGATAAATCTCTTAATTCTGCACCAAATTCTTCATTATATTTTGTAATCCAGTTCCAATCTTTTTCTATGTTTGATGCATTTACCACTAATAAATAGGTGTTTTCTTTAATTCTGTAGCAAATTAAATCGTCTACAATTCCGTTTTCTGTGTTTGGAAAACAGCTGTATTGCGCATCTCCAATGGCTAATTTAGAGGCATCATTAGAGGTAACTTTCTGAATTAAAGCCAAAGCATTATCACCAGAAATTAGAAATTCACCCATATGACTAACATCAAAAACACCAACTCCATTTCTAACTGTAAGATGTTCTGCTGTAACACCTTCGTAAGAAACTGGCATGTTATAACCAGCAAAAGGTACCATTTTTGCGCCTAAATTTTCGTGAACTTTATGTAATGCAATATTTTTCATTTATAGATTTCTTTAATAAAGGGCTAAATTATTGAAAAATCCGCAATAAACAATCACTAATAATTTGTTAATATTTTCAACGGAATCATAAATAATATTACATTTGAGAGTATAACCAAATTAAACTTGTTCTCATGAAGCCTTTTAAATTTTTATTCCTTTTCTTTTTAATGATTTCCTTACATGGATTTTCGCAAACTCCAACCGATTTTTTATCAAAAGAATTTCATAAAGAAAGACGTGATTTGTTACGTTCTAAAATGCCAGCCAATTCTGTTGCTGTCGTTTTTGCAAATCCGTTAAGAAATAGGGCCAATGATGTAGATTATGTTTTTCATCAAGATCCAAACTTCTACTATTTAACAGGTTATAGAGAACCAAATGGAGTTTTAGTTTTGTTTTCTGATGATCAAACTGATGCAAATGGAAATACATATAACGAAATTTTATACGTACAAAAAAGAGATCCAAGAGCTGAGCAATGGAATGGAAAACGTTTGGGAATAGAAGGGGCTAAAAATGAATTGGGTTTTAAAGTTGCCAAAAATGCCAGCGAATTTTTAACTGACAAATTAAACTTTAAAGATTTTGATAAGGTTTTTATCGAAAAATTTAATGATGATTATAGAGATTTAAGTGGAGCAGATATTTTTGATTTGGTTAAAAATTTTAAACAGAAATCAGGATATGATCCAAATATGTTTTTATCAAGATTAAAAGAATATGCGTATAGTAATGTTGCAGAAACTCCTGTAGAAAGTAGTGCGAATGTAATTAGCATTATAGATCGTTTAGCAAACCGTTCATCAGAAATTAAAAATGACGAATTGTTAAATAAATATAAATCAGCAGATTCAGATGTTTTAAAAAATGAAATAAAACAAAAAATTTCTCTGGCTTTAAAACCTAAAACCAATATCGATCTTAATTTTTTAGGAGCTAATTTGGCTTCAATGCGCGAAATTAAAACGGCAGCAGAATTAAAATTATTAACCAAAGCTGTGCGAATTTCTGCTGTTGGACAAATTGAGGTAATGAAAGCAATGAAACCACACATGTCTGA
>QGCY01000095.1_pt1 | contig 21874 bp, 21 predicted proteins | sample 4708041 | NCBI WGS metagenome assembly QGCY01 (sample SAMN08941164, study PRJNA450518) | Sediment metagenome, whole genome shotgun sequencing project. | biome: grassland soil; feature: grassland; material: soil; isolation source: soil 14 days enrichment with methanethiol and mixed carbon source ... | reverse complement strand
CACTAGTTATCTTCCCGCAAGGCACACGGATTAACCCTGGCACTCCCGCCTCGGAAAGACCATACAAAGCAGGGATATTCCGCATTCAACAAGCCGCAAACTTGCCCATTATACCACTTGCGCTTAATTCTGGTGTGTTTTGGCCTAAAGGCAGCTTGCTCAAAAAAGCAGGTACAGTCACGCTGGAGTTCTTGCCTCCCATCCCCCCCGGTCTTAGCAAGCAAGAGCTTATGCAAAAGCTAGAAGAACAAATTGAATTAAAATCCAATGAATTAGCAGAACAAGCTAAAGTAAAAAATTAGCTTTCAGAATCTTCTTTACCACGAAGCATCTGATGCGGCGAAGGATAACCTTCCGGCCCCATCTGCATAATATGACGACGGATTTCACGGCCACGGGAAAAGACCTCTTCCAAATATGCGCCATCACCGCGACGAATAGATTTTTGCAGCGCGGTTAAATCCTCGGTAAAGCGTTGCAAGATTTCCAACACAGCATCTTTATTATGAAGAAAAACATCACGCCACATAATCGGGTCTGAAGCGGCAATCCGGGTAAAGCCTCGAAAACCACTGGCTGAGAATTGAATAACCTCGGACTTGATATCGTCTTCTAGGTCCGCCGCTGTCCCGACAATTGTGTACGCCAATAAATGCGGTAAATGCGAGGTAATCCCCAACACCAAATCATGGTGGGGAGCATCCATCACCTCGATACGCGCGCCGCACGCCTCCCAAAATTCGGTAATTTTCTCGATATAACGTAAATCGGCTTCAGGTGGTGGCGTAATAATACACCAACGCCCATCAAATAACTCTGCAAAGCCCGCATCAGGCCCTGAATTTTCTGTTCCCGCAATCGGGTGCGAAGGCAGCAAATGAACGCTATCAGGTAATTCCGGCAAAATTTGATCAATCGCCGATTGCTTAACGGAACCCGTATCACTGATAATCGCACCAGGCTGCAAGGCGGGAGAAATTTGCTTGGCCACCTCTTTCATCGCACCCATAGGCACACAAATCATAACCAGATTACTGCCAAACACACTGCGGGCAAGATCGGTTGTGACCTCATCGGCCATGCCCAACTGAACAACCTTGTCACAAACCTCTTCAGAGATATCGGCCATAACAATCCGGCCTGCAATTTTATTTTTGCGAATAACCCGCGCCAAGGACGAGCCAATCAATCCGGCACCGATAATCGTCACCTGTTTGAATAAAACACTCATATCAGTTTCCTTGCCCAGACCGATCAATCGCCAAAGGTGCCGTATCGCCAGCACGTAGCACCGGCGGCACCGGATACCCCCCCAACAGCACGCAAAAACCAGGAGTTTCCTCAGCCTGAAGCCATTCACCCACACGATCCAGACGCTCATCGCTTGCATCGATATAGCCACTAACTTCAATTAAATGGCGTGTAACATCTTGCCCACCATAATTACGTGAAACCGATGTAATCGATAAAGCTTCAAATCCTTCTTTTTTAAGCAGATCAACCGCGCGAGCACGACTCAAAGGTCCCTGAACTTCCATCGCGACAAAACTATTATCCTCGCCCGATGGGTTATATTCCATACGCCCAACCACCAGCGCTTTATTTTCAAGCTGATTAAAAGCTTGCTGCGAACCAAAAGGCAACGCCGCAATAATAATCACGGGTGTAAAATGGCTTTCTTGATGAGCATAGGCTTCAGGGTTACGCAAAACATCCTGATCGATTAATAGCTCCCACCACAGACGATTTTGATCTTGGTCCCCCGGCCAAGGCACCACGGCAATGGCATCAGTGCTTTCCCGAACCGCTGACAGAGCCGCCCCAGGGGACGCAACGCGCTGCATCGGCACAACACTACCGCAGTAATCTTTTGCCATATCCCAGCAATATAGTGTTTGTTCATCCGTGCTGACAAAGGCTTTAATTCCACGTTGAAGCATAGAAACAGCACCCACGAGCTCTCGCCATATTCCAATCACAGCAGCTTGCGGCAACACGCCTTGATGGCGGGACAGCAAACGTCGCAACATCGCGGCCTCACGAGCCGGATGTACAATCGGTTTATTGTATTTTAACTTTTCCGCAGTGACATCGGCAATCAATGTTGCACGGCGCATCAAGAGATCATGTATCTGATCATCCAGCGCATCAATTCGACCACGAATAGCTTCTAGCTTTTTAGACATGGAAAAGAAGTAAAAGCTTTAGCCGAATAAATCAAGACGCCACTTCAGGCAAAAGCGAACCTGTACGCACTTTTGCAGGCTTTTTAACAGATGTTTTAAGCCCCCCATACTGACTTTTGCATACTAAAACCATATGCACCCCCCCCACAAACGGGAAAAGCCACGGGCCAATGCGCTCGAAAAACGGTGCCATGGCATAAAGCGCACGGGCAAAAAAGCTATCTTCTTGCACGGGCGGCATATACAGAGCCTCGCGCGAGGAAATAATATCAAACCCAGCCAGTTTCAAATATTGTGTGACTTGGCGAAAAGAAAAAGGCATCCCAGTCCCCAAAGGCGACCATTCCGCATGCGACCATAGCCCCAAACGGGTTGGCACAATAATAAGCGCCTGCCCTTCTGGGACAAGCACACGATGCAGCTCTGACAGATGATCTTTCACGTGATAGATAAACTCCAGATCATGAATAAGCAAAGCATGATTAATAATCTTACCCGGCAAAGGAAAATGCGAAGGATCGCCAAGCACCAAAGGTTTATCAGGGTTCCCCCCTTCCAGCGCGGCCTTGTCAAATACCAACGACACGACTTGTTCCGCCCCGCGGCGCTTCAGCGCGTTTAAATACGGCCCAGCATAGCCAATGCCTAAACAGGTACTGCCCTGCAATTCCGGCCAGACCGCTTGAATATTTTGCTTGATAAGCTTGCGCACCACCCGTCCACATAGGCGCTTATAAAACCCGGCAAAGGAAATAGCCGAACACATAGCGCTACAAAGCCCTAATCGCAGGCAAAAGCGGCAAATCCGCCTCAGGCATCGGATAATCATAAAGATGTTCCGGCGCCACCCATTGAATCGCTTGGCCCTCTGCCCCGCGTGGAATACCTTCCCACACTCGGCAAACATATAAGGGCATCAACAAATGAAAATCATCATAGCTATGCGAAGCAAACGCAATCGGTGAAAAACAACAAGGTCGCGTTTCAATACCTAGCTCCTCGCGCAGCTCCCGCATGAGAGCATATTCCGGCGTTTCCTGAGCCTCAATCTTACCACCGGGGAATTCCCACAAGCCTGCCATTTTCTTGCCCTCAGGACGTTGAGCAAGTAAAATCCGTCCATCGCGATCAATCAACGCCACCGCCGCAACCATAATCAACGGCAAGCCAGGTAACGGCGGTGGTGGATGCTCAAGCGCTTCGGAACAACGCATTACTTTGCTTCCGGCGTTTCGGAAGAAGCCTCCTCAGGCTGGTCTTGTGCCGCTGGTGCTTCTTCGTTACTCATGGCAGCCTCATCCGCGATACCGGCTGCAGGCTCAATCGTCTCGCCATTAAAGTCCTTCATGACAATATCCGCATTCGAACGCCATTCATCAAACAAAGCCTGCATCGTTTCTTGGCGCAACCGTGTTTCTAAAAATGGACGCGCCTCTTCCAAAGTCGGTGCAGGACGCTCACGCTTATCTTCAACTTTGATCACGTGATAACCAAACTGGGATTCCACTGGAGCAAAAGATGTTTTCCCGGTTTCCTGAGTAAAAGCAGCATCAGCAAATTCAGCAACCACATCCGCACGAGAGAAATAACCAATATCGCCGCCACGCTCTGCACTGCCTTTATCGATCGAGTTCTCTTTAGCCAGTTCCGCAAAATCAGCCCCTTTTTCAAGCTTGTTAATCAAAGCCTGTGCTTCTGCCTCGGTTTTCACCAAGATATGAGAAGCTTTCACCTCTTCAACCGGTTCAACTGTTTTCAGATAATCCTGATAAGCCTCATCTAATTTATCTTCGTCCACAGCTTTATCCAATTGGTTTTGCAGATAAATCGTTGCGATAATTTCTTCTTTCGCCGCCTTCAATTGCTCTTGTACTTTTGGATCACCTTCCAACCCAGAATCACGGGAATGAATACGCACCAATTTTTCATTCACAACTTGATTGAGCGCCGCAGGAAAAAGCTCACCCAATGGTAATTGCTGCATTTGGGGCGGTAGCGCCTTCATATATTTTGCAACTTCGGAGCGATAGATAGGTTCTCCATCGATGCTGCCAACAACTGGATTGCCCGGCTTAATCCCGCTTGCCCCAGTTTCAGCGTCATCACTAGCCGTCAGTTCGATTTCCGTCGCGCTAGTGTCTTGCTCCTGCGCTAAGTGTCCCGACAAATACGCCAGTGCGCCAATCGCAATGACAGATAGAACAACCAATCCGGCAATCTTGGCATTGCCCCGTTGATCTTTTAAAAACGATTGTTTGAGCTCATATAAATTCATAGATTTTCTCCTGCTATATTGATGTCCCTTTGACCATCAATACGATTTTTAAGTGAATAACCGGATGCTAACCAAGCTTGCTTCGCTTTTCAAGCATTGACGCGCGATTATAGGCCGCTTATATCATGAATCATGATTATCGAATTTTTGACTAAAGTGTTTGGCTCCTCCAATGAACGGGCTGTAAAGAAATACCTAACGCGCATTGCCGCGATTAATGATTACGAGCCAAAACTCGAGGCCATGAGCGATGAAGAGCTCAAAGCCCAAACTGGCAAGTTCAAAGAACAGATCGCTGCCGGAGCAAGTCTCGACGACATTTTAGACGAAGCCTTCGCCACGGTCCGCGAAGCAGCCAAACGCACGCTAGGACAACGTCATTATGATGTTCAAATGATTGGGGGCTTGGTTTTACACAGCGGTAAAATCACAGAAATGAAAACCGGTGAAGGTAAAACACTGGTCTCGACCCTGCCGGTTTATCTCAATGCCTTAGAAGGTAAAGGTGTCCATGTTATCACCGTGAACGACTATCTGGCCAAACGCGACAGCGAATGGATGGGCGAAGTGTTTGCTTTCTTAGGTCTGACCACTGGCTGTATTACCGGAAATATGCGCGACATCGAACGCCGCGAAGCCTATGCCTGCGATGTAACCTATGGCACGAATAACGAGTTTGGCTTTGATTATCTACGCGATAATATGAAATACAATCCGGATGAAATGGTTCAACGTCCGTTTCATTACGCCATCATCGATGAGGTCGACTCAATCTTAATTGATGAAGCACGAACCCCGCTTATTATCTCCGGCCCGTCTGATTCGAATATCGAGCTTTATTACAAAATCAATAAACTCATCCCTAATTTAACCGAAGCAGATTACGAACAAGACGAAAAGCATAAAACCATCGTCTTAACCGAAGAAGGCCAAGAACATGTTGAAAGCCTGCTGCGTGAAAACGGCTTTTTGGAAGATGGTGCATCGATGTACGACATCCAAAACATTGCCCTCGTCCACCACGCTAATCAGGCATTAAAGGCGCATAAACTCTTCCACAAAGACAAAGACTACATGGTCAAAGAAGGCAAAATCGTCCTGATTGATGAATTCACCGGCCGTATGATGGAAGGCCGCCGCCTGTCCGAAGGCCTGCACCAAGCAATCGAGGCCAAAGAAGGCGTTGACGTTCAAAACGAAAACCAGACACTGGCATCGATTACCTTCCAAAATTATTTCCGCCTCTATCCGAAACTGGCGGGGATGACCGGCACGGCCCTCACCGAAGCTTCCGAGTTTATGGAGATTTATAAACTGGGCGTCGTGGCAATCCCCACCCACAAGCCTATTGCCCGTATCGATTACGAAGACAAAATCTATCGCTCATTAGCCGATAAAAACATCGCAATCGTGGCCTTGATCAAAGAATGCCAAGAACGCAAACAACCTGTTCTCGTTGGCACAGTTTCGATTGAAAATTCCGAATTCTTATCTCAAGCCCTTAAAAAAGCGAAGATCAAACACAAAGTTCTCAACGCCAAATATCACGAACAAGAAGCCTATATCGTTGCTCAAGCAGGCCGCCCGGGGGCGGTAACTATCGCAACCAATATGGCAGGCCGTGGTACAGATATTAAACTTGGCGGTAATGCCGAGATGCTTATCGAACAAGAGATCTCTCCGGATTTAACCGACAGCCAACGACAAAAAGCCATCGAAAAAATCAAAGCCGACGTCGCCCGCGACGAAGAAATCGTCAAAGAAGCTGGTGGCCTATACGTCATCGGCACGGAACGTCATGAATCACGGCGGATTGATAACCAGCTACGCGGTCGCTCCGGTCGTCAAGCCGATCCAGGAGCTTCTATGTTTTTCCTCTCGGTCGAAGATGATCTAATGCGCATCTTTGCCGGTGATAAAATGCAAGGCCTGCTAAACAACCAGAAAATCGGTCTAGCTGAAGGAGAATCACTGGAGCATCCCTTACTCTCAAAAATGCTACAGCACGCCCAAACCAAGGTCGAGCAAATGCATTTCGAAGTTCGAAAGAACTTGCTGAAATATGATGACGTGATGAACGAGCAGCGTAAAGAAGTCTATGAGCAACGCCGCGAAATCATGGAAGCAGCCAATATCGATGACTTCGCTCATGACATTCGCCACGACATCATTGATGAAATCGTCAATGGCGCCATTCCGCCGGGTAGCTATGCTGATCAATGGGACGGTGAGCGCCTACAAAACGAAACCCTTCGTTTGCTAGGCCTTGAAATTCCAGCGCAAGAATGGTTTGCCGAAGAAGGCATCGCCGATAGCGAAATCCTTGACCGTGTCACAGACCTATCCGACAAGAAAATGGCCCTAAAAGCCGCCGATATCGGCCCTGAGGTCTGGCGGCAGGTTCAGCGCATGGTGATTTTGCAGATCCTTGATCAACATTGGAAAGAGCATCTGCATAACCTCGACCACTTACGACAAGGGATTAACTTGCGTGCCTTTGGACAACGCGACCCCTTAAACGAATTCAAAACCGAAGCCTATGCGGCATTTGAAATGATGGTTAATCAAATGCGGGAGCAAGTCTGCCATACGCTTTCAATGGTTGAGCTTAGTATCAGCGAAGAAGGTCGCGCAGGCCTACATATTCCAGGCATGGGTCTATCGGAAAGCGAGCAAGAAATGCATGAAAGCCGCCATGATCCGGCGATGGATGAAACGGCTCCGACGGATGAAGGTAATGTCGCCCCGTTTAAAAGCCGTGCCCAACAAGCGGTCTTCAATGCGGATGATCCTGAAACATGGGGTCGTGTAAAGCGCAATGCGGCCTGCCCTTGCGGATCTGGCAAAAAGTTCAAACACTGCCACGGCGCGCTCGCCAACAAAGCATAATATTTGGGCCAATTAAAATTGTAACCAAAACAAAGCGCGCTACGTATAACCTTAATAGAACAATCTTAAGGAGCCTATTCATGCGCACATTGTTAAAACAAATCACCCTTGTATCTGCATTGTGCCTAATCAGCGGAGGAACCATGGCCGATTCAAAACCAAAAACAGCAGAAGAACTTAAACACCTGACCGAAATGCAGCGTTACGTCACCCAGCATGATGGCACCGAAAAACCTTTTGAAAACGAATATTGGGATAATCACGAACCCGGCCTTTATGTTGATGTCGTCAGCGGGGAACCTCTTTTTACCTCCCTCGACAAATTCGACAGCGGCACTGGCTGGCCCAGCTTTACCCAGCCGATCCAAAATAAGGCCCTTAATCAAAAAACCGATAATAAGCTGTTTATGAGCCGCACCGAAGTACGTTCCAGCGACTCTGACTCCCATCTGGGTCACGTCTTTGATGACGGCCCCAAAGAAAAAGGCGGCAAACGTTATTGCATTAATTCCGCCGCGCTGCGCTTTATTCATAAAGATGATTTAGAAAAAGAAGGCTACCCAGAGTATCTAAGCCTGTTTGAAGAATAAGTTTTTCATGCTATGAAGTCCCTCATGAGGGATCATCACGCCGATATTATTATCTTCGGAGCCGGTATTGCCGGCCTTTGGTTACATCACCGCCTGATCAAAGCGGGCTATAACGCTCTACTATTAGAAACCAGTGGCATTGGCGGCGGGCAAAGCATCGCCTCGCAAGGCATTATCCATTCGGGCCTAAAATACGCGTTTGCAGGCAAAATAAACGCATTAGCCCAATCGATCAGCGCCATGCCCGATCGCTGGCGTCTCGCGCTCAACGATCATGATCACAACGTAAAGCTGGATCAAACCCAGATCGCGGCGACATCACAATTACTACTGATCCCATCCGGCTTTATGGGTGGTTTAATCAAGCTGGTCACACAAAAGACTCTGGGTAATCAAGTGTGCCCCTTACACAACGATGAATGGCCCGAATCACTCAAAGAAACTGGTTTTAAAGGTCAGGTCATCAACATGGGGGAACCTGTCTTAAACGTACCCAGCCTGATTAAAAACCTGGCTGAGCCTCATGCAGATGCCATTCGTAAAATTGATATGGATCAGGTAAAAATCATCCAAGATGACAAAGGTGCCATTGATCACTTAATCATCAATGATCAAAAAGTCAGCGCCGATCACTATATCTTTACGGCTGCAGGATCAAATCATCGCATCGCCACTCAACTGAGCCATGATAAAGGACTTAAAACCCAAGCCCGCCCTTTACTGATGGGCATCATGCGCCCCGCGCCGTTTGATTTATTCGCCCATCTGGTTGGCAAATCCGATAAGCCGGTAGCCACCATCACCACGCATTACGATGAAAACGGCACCCGCCTTTGGTATCTGGGCGCCGCCGTGGCGGAGCGCGCCAAAGAATCCCCGATCGAGGAAATGATCACCGCCACCCAAAAAGCATTTAAAGCCTACTTACCTGAAATTGATCTAACCGCCGTGCAATGGGATGCCGTTCCTATCGACCGGATCGAAGGCACATCCGATACCGAAGGCTGGATGCCGGACACCCCAACCTTGCACCATGCCCATAACACTATCTATGCATGGCCTACAAAACTGACCTTCGCCCCCATGCTGGCTGATAAAGTCTTTGATAGCCTCAAGCTTACCTCTAAAACATCAAAAGAAAATGATTGGGGCTTCTTGCCTTCTTGCCCTTACAGCACTTGCGTATGGGATCAACAAGCATGAGTCCATTACCCAAAACAGCCCTTGGGCAAACTGGCATTGAAGTCTCCCGCCTTGGCCTTGGCACAGTGAAGTTTGGCCGCAATCAAGGCGTTAAATACCCTAAGGGCTTTGAGCTACCGGACATGCCTTTCCTCGCCAATCTATTGGCCTTGGCCAAAGATCTAGGCATCAACATGCTGGATACAGCCCCGGCCTATGGCCTGAGCGAAGAACGCTTGGGCACATTATTAGCAGGCCAGCGCGAAGATTGGGTCATTGTCGGCAAAGTCGGCGAAGAATTCGAACAAGGCCAAAGCACTCATGACTTTTCGAAAGCCCACTTCAAAACCTCGATTGAGCGCAGTTTAAAGCGTCTGGGCACCGATTATATTGATGTCATGCTGATCCATTCCGATGGCAGTGATATGGACATCCTGACCCAAACCGATTGCGTCGAAGCCTTGCAAGAGCTTAAAGCCGCTGGCACCTTGCGTGCGATTGGCGCTTCGACCAAAACCGTCGATGGCGGGATTGAAACGCTCAAACAAATGGATGTGGTGATGGCTTGTTACAATCCGGCCTACACCGATGAAAAGCCTGTACTGGATTATGCTCAAGCCCATGGCGGTGGCGTCTTGCTGAAAAAAGCCTTGGCCAGTGGTCACCTCAATCAATTAGGTGCTGACCGAGACCCGGTAAAAGCAGCGATGCAATTTGCATTCAACCATTCGGCAGCACACAGCCTTATTTTGGGAACAATCAACCCTGATCACTTAAAGCAAAATGTTAATGCGTGTCTTCAAGCACTTCAACAGTTGGCGGAAGAACCCTTATCTTTGTAATCTGGTGGCGCAAGCGCTTTAAAATCTCAAACTGGAATTCAAAAAAGGCAAAGCGCTGTCCCACCTCAGGGATCATCTTGGCTTCAAACAAAATCAAACCCGCCAATGTTGAATAATCCTCATCAGGCAAACCCCATTCAAACTCACGATTTAAATCACGAATAGTCACACTGCCATTAACGATAAAACTACCATCGGGAGACTTCAGCACCCCGGGCACGACCATATCATGCTCATCCTCAATTTCACCGACGATCTCTTCGAGAATATCTTCAAGGGTGACAATCCCCATAATGGCGCCATATTCATCAACCACAATGGCAAAATGCTCCTTGCGCTCACGAAAGGCTTGCAACTGGTCAAACAGCGTTGTGGTCTCCGGCACGAACCAAGGCGTTTGCAAAATAGAGCGCAAATCCACTTTATCAGCCCGATTATCAGCTTGATGCAATTGACGCACGATCTCTTTGACGTGAACCACACCGATAATATTCTCATCAGACCCTTGGTAAAAAGGAATGCGCGAATGTGGACAATTCAAAATCTGATCAATCACGACTTCTGAAGGGTCTTCAATATTCATGATTACAACATTCTTACGGTGCACCATAATTTCTTCGACATCCACATCGGCCAAATCCAAGATGGAGCGCAACATCGCCCGCTGTTGCTGGGTTTCTTGTTCCGGCCCGTGATGCATTTCGATTACACCACGGATAAGCTCCAAGTGGTTGCCTGCTGTCACGTTGCTCATATCGTGGCCAAATAACTTTAAAACAACGCGCACAATCCATGTCACGGCCTCGGTAATCGGGGCAAACACCCAAATCACAACCCGAATAATCGGTGCCAAATTCATCGACATCGTATCCGCATGGTGAAGCGCATAAGTCTTAGGCAAAACTTCTGCAAAGATCAAAACCAATAAGGTCATCATAAGCGTCGCATAAAAAATTCCGGACGGCCCGACCAAATCCATAAAGAAACTGGTCGCCAATGCCGAAGCCAAAATATTGACCAAGTTATTCCCCAACAGCAACGCACCGATCATCCGGTCTTTACGATCGCGGATGCGCTGCACAAGCCCGGCGCGGTAGCTACCATCTTTGGCAAGGCTATGAATACGCACACGGGAAGCCGCCGTGAAAGCCGTCTCAGAACCTGAGAAAAAAGCTGACAACACAAGAAGAATAAAAATGGCAATGCCGGTGATTAAAAGGCTGATTTCCATCCCTCTTTTATGCCTTGGCTATCTGAAATTAGCGAGTCTTTTATCACGCCACGAATCACATCCATGGATAATTGTTTGGTGACAAAACTATCGCCGATACCATGCGTTAGAATAAACTTAATCGCATCTTTATCGGCTTTTTTATCTTTTTGCATCAGAGAGATAAGCTCATCAACGCTGGTTTGTAATGCTGGCGATATTTGCGCTGCGCGCGTTGGCAATCCTACATCGCTAAGATGTTGCTCTACTCTGGCTAAGTCTGCTTCATCGCAAAAATCGGCCCGCATAGATGCTTCAAACGCCATCACCATGCCAATAGACACCGCCTCACCATGCAACAAACGACCATCATAACCGGCTGCCGCCTCAAGCGCATGCCCAAAAGTGTGCCCTAAATTCAACAAAGCACGTTGCCCGGCTTCACGCTCATCGGCCTGTACAATCCGTGCCTTAGCCTCAACGCTAATTTCAATCGCCCGAGCCAAAGCCTCATCTTGCAACTGGCAGACCGCTTGCCCATTTTGCTCCAGCCATTCAAAAAAACCTGCGTCATTAATCAAGCCATATTTAGCGATCTCGGCGTATCCCGCCAATAATTCACGCTTCGGCAATGATGCTAATACATCCAGATCAGCAATCACGGCTTTCGGCTGGTAAAAAGCACCAATCAAATTTTTCCCCAAGCGGGAGTTAATCCCCGTCTTTCCACCAACGGAGCTATCAACCTGTGCCAGTAACGTGGTGGGTACCTGCACAAAATCAATACCGCGCATCAAGCTCGCGGCAACAAAACCCACCAAATCACCAATCACACCACCGCCAAGCGCCACGATCAAAGCATCACGCTTGATCCCCTTGCTCAATAATAGCTCGCTCACATGCTGATAATTTTGAAAAGATTTAGCCGACTCTCCGCCAGAAATCGGGATAAGCTGTACCTGTCCGGCGCCACTCTGGCTTAAAGCATCACAGATCACCTGCGCATAATTTGAAACCTGTTTATCACACACGATGAAGACATCACGCCCATCCAGCCCCTCGGGTAGATAATCATTAAAACGGGCCAGCAGCCCGCGACCAATATAAATATCATATGCACGTGCACCAAGATCAATCGTGACGACTCTGGTTTTCATGTTCAATAAATCCTTTAAAATTCAGACAGCTTTTCTAGCAGAAATTCTAAGGTTTCTAAAGGCTTTTCATCATTCGTATAAACATGAATTGCTGCCTTTGCATAAAAAGGTTTCCGCCGCACCAACAAATCTGTCAAACGTTGCAAAGGATCAGCATCTTGCAATAAAGGGCGAGCAGGATCTTGTTGAATACGAGCAAAAATTTCTTCGGGGCTGGATTGCAGCCAAACAAGGATCGTGCCCTCAGACAATAAACGAAGGCTGTCCTCATTCTCAACACATCCGCCGCCTGTTGCAATAATACATTGCCCTCCGGCTTGAACCGTCTCTTTAATCGTCTGAGCTTCCATTGCACGAAAGGCTGTCTCACCTTGACTGGCAAAGATTTCAGTAATCGTCTGGCCTTGCTGGGCTTCGATCTGATGATCCGTGTCAACAAACCGCCAGCCCAAGCGCCCGGCAAGCACTTTACCAAGCGAAGTTTTCCCCGTCCCCATCATCCCGATCAAAGCGATCGGCTTGCTTAAATGTAAAAAATCTGCTTCGCTCATTTCCGGTATTTTCCTTTTCAACCACTCTACTTTAATAAAGAAAAGCAGCTCAGCCCATGAAAAAAACGCCTATCATTTTGATTCTGATACTAGTCCTCTTAGGCGCCGCTTTTGTCTATATCTCAAACACAAAAGTCACACCACAACAAAATGAAGCCGAACATCCAGTAGCGCTAGAAGCACAAACCATCGACAACTAGCAACACCACCTCATGTTTTATGAAAACAAACATTGACTTTCTGTAAAATATATGCATTTTTAGTCTATGTAAGACTTGAAAAGAGTGGGGTAACACGGTATCCCTTTAGGATTGCAAGCCCTCAAGCTTTGCTCTTCCTGTGTGGATTTCGTGTGAAATAATTTTTGTAAGGAGATAACTCAATGGCAAGACCAGGTCGCCCAGCGATGCCCAAACCGGATTTACACCCGATGGTAGACGCCTTTTTAGATATGTTAACCACAGAACGTGGCGCGGCGATGAATACACGTCAGGCTTACTGGCGTGACCTTGCTGATGTGAGCTTATATCTACGTAAAGAAAAAAACACAGACATCGACAAAGCCACCACGGATGAGCTCAAATCATACCTAAAAGACTTGAGCCAAAAAACGCACACTAAAGGTGTGAATGATGGCAAGATTGCCGTTCGCACAATAGCGCGCCGCTTATCCGCGCTTCGTCAGTTCTACCGTTTTGCAATCTCAGAGGAAGCACGCCAGGACGATCCAACCTCTACGATCGAAAGCCCAAAACAAACACGCTCTTTACCAAAAACACTAAGCGAATCCGAAGTCGACACACTAATCGAAACCGCTGCTGCCGGCAAAACCGCTGAAAGCTCTCGTCTCGTTTGTCTACTGGAAATGCTCTATGCCACCGGCCTTCGCGTGTCGGAGCTGGTCGGCCTACCGATGTCCGCTCTGGGTGAAAGCAGCCAATTCATCATGATCGCCGGCAAAGCTGGCCGTGAGCGTATGGTTCCCCTATCAGACAAAGCCCGCGAAGCTTTAGATAATTATATGCAGGTTCGCAAAGAACATATCGGTGAAGATGCAAATAAATCTCTACAGGAAAAATTCCTCTTCCCGTCAAAAACATCTGGCAGTGGGCACCTAACCCGCCAACGCTTTGCACAGCTTTTGAAAGACCTAGCACGTGAAGCTAAAGTTGACGGCGACCGCGTCAGCCCACACGTGCTGCGTCACGCTTTTGCAACCCACCTTCTCAGCAACGGTGCCGATTTACGTGCCGTTCAAAAAATGCTGGGCCATGCCGATATTGCGACAACGCAAATCTACACACATGTACTGGGTGAAAAGCTAAAAAAGACTGTGGACGAGAAACACCCACTATCAAAAAAAGCATAACATCTGCTTTAATCTAACAAAAACAAGGGAGCTACCTGCAATTAAGGCTAGCTCCTTTTGTGCACTTGCACTGCGAATTTGAAATAGATATAGTCGTCTCATTTTGCGGACTGGCTCGGAAAATCATAGCAAGACCGAAACCAATCAAAAAACTAAAGGTACAAGCATGAACCAACTGGACTTTGAAAAACCGGTATTAGAATTAGAAGGCAAAATTGCCGAACTTCGCCACATGAGCAGTGATGGCGAAATGAATATCGTCGAAGAAATCGATCGTATGACACAAAAGACCGATCGCCTACTCCAGCAAACCTATAGCAAACTGACCCCTGCACAAAAAGTACAAGTAGCCCGCCATCAAGAGCGCCCTCACTTCCTTGACTATGCAAGCGCCCTAATCGAAGATTTCACACCACTGGCTGGCGACCGCAATTTTGCCGAAGACCACGCCCTCATCGGCGGATTAGGACGCATCAATGGACGCTCTGTTGTTGTTATGGGCCACGAAAAAGGCCGAGATACCGAAAGCCGAATCAAACATAATTTTGGCATGACCCGCCCCGAAGGCTACCGTAAAGCGCAACGCCTCATGAAAATGGCAAGCCAGTTCCAACTACCTATCGTAACACTGGTTGACACAGCCGGTGCCTACCCGGGCCGCGGCGCAGAAGAGCGCGGCCAATCGGAGGCCATCGCAAAATCAATCGAAAGCTGCCTCAGCGTTGATGTGCCACTCATTTCAATCATTATCGGCGAAGGAGGCTCCGGCGGTGCCATTGCTATTGCGGCCGCCAACCGAGTTTATATGTTAGAACATTCCGTTTATTCGGTAATCTCACCCGAAGGCTGCGCCTCCATCCTATGGCGTAGCGCCGAATACGCAAAAGAAGCAGCCGCAGCCCTTAAGCTCACAGCACAAGACCTGCTAGAGCAAAAACTAATCGACGGCATCATTGACGAGCCAATCGGCGGTGCACACCGCTTTAAAGAAGAAACCATTGCCAATGTTGGCAAAAAGATTGAAGCTGCACTCACCGAGCTTACCCCATGGGATAAAGAAAAAATCGTCAGCGATCGCCGTCAAAAATTCCTACAACTCGGCAGAGCGTAACCTCAACGTTATTAATACGCTGCACGTCTAATGCCTTCATGGCGCTTCATAACCTGATGCGCCTGAATAGCCTTAACCATAGCCTTAGAAAAATGCTGTGTATCATCTTCCGGCAATCGCGCACGCATCACCATATTATTAAAACTGCCGTGACCAGCACGCGCATGGCCCTCTTCGGTGCTGGCTGCTTTATAATACAGCATCAGAAAAACACGAATAGCCGCCGTTAACGATGTCAAAGGCCTTTTTCGCATCCGCACCAGCGTACAAATATCATGGATCGTGCACGATTCGCGTTTAGCGATATCTTTAAGCGCCGCCCACATTTCAGGCTCCATCCTGATAGAGGTTCGATTTCCCATCACCGTAATATTACGACTGACGAGCGTTGTATTGGTCTGTTGATCTAATATAGCCATAATTGTCTATTGCTCCCTACACAAATAAGCGTTGAACAGAGACGCAGTAAAAGCAGTAAAATTACAAAGAAACAAACACCGGCATTACAAAAAAAATCACCAACATGGTGCGGGCCGGGCTGCTATAATAAGAATATAAGCACATTCAACTTATAGGTGTAAAGAGTGTTTTCACTTTGTTTCACAAGAAATCTGCACGGCATGTAAACCACTCGCAAAACAAGCGTCCAAACACTTCATCACCAACCGTTGTTGTGCAACGCGGGATAACCCTTCAAAATCAGGGCTAACAACCTTAAGTTTATAATGCGTTTGCCCACTACCATCATCACCCGCATGACCTTTGTGAAGGTGACTTTGGTTAACGATTTCTAATATAGTGACATTCATACTCTGACGCAAAATTCGATCAATTTCAGATTCCATATCCATAATTTTTCCTTTAATTTCTTATGCTACAATCCTATATGGTGTAGCCATAGCTTAAACAAACAAAAAATATGCCCAAGATAGAACTAAAACCAAAATCGCCGGAATATCAGGATGAGAAACCACCTGAAGCCGAAAAGACTTGCGACCATATGAGCTGCAGCGCCGCCGGTGAGTTTCGTGCCCCTAAAGGCCGTGATTGCAAGGAATATTTCCATTTCTGCCTCGACCATGTCAAAGAATACAATTCTTCCTGGAATTTCTTTGACGGAATGAGCGCCGCTCAAGTGCAAGAGCATCTCCTGCGCAGCCTATATGGCGATCGCCCAACATGGAAAAGCGCCGATGGACGCAGCGCCGAAGAAACACTCAAACAAAAAATTTGGCAAAATTATCACGGCCATGACGACGATTCATCCGAACAAGACAAAGAAAAGCGCCGTCGTACCGGCTTTTTTGCGTATCATCACGACACCCCGGAATATAAAGCCATCGCTTTGCTTAATCTGGAGCCCCCCTTAAACCTCGATAAAATCAAAAAGCGCTATAAAGCCTTGGCAAAGATGCATCACCCGGATGTAAACGAAGATAAAGAAAAGGCGCAAGAGCTTCTCAAAGAGATCAATATCGCGTATACCACGTTAAAAGATGCATTTGAAAAATACGAAAAGATTATCGACGACTATGAATAGCAATACCATCACCGAGCTTAAAAACGTCACCGGCGACAATTACGCCATCCAACCTGATACAACGCTCAGCGCCCGTAAAACCTTCGGCATTGATTGCGATTGGCAGATTCCGGCTTTCAGCAAAACCATGCCCAATGTACCGGTCATCGATGAAAGCTATCACTTTGATGAACAAACCACGCTAGCAATCCTTGCTGGCTTTACCCATAACCGCCGCGTCATGATCCAAGGCTATCACGGCACAGGAAAATCCACCCATATCGAACAAGTCGCCGCACGCCTGAACTGGCCTTGTGTACGTATTAACCTAGACAGTCACGTCAGCCGGATCGACCTGATCGGCAAAGACACGATCATCTTGGAAGACGGCAAACAAGTCACCGCATGGCAAGACGGCCTACTGACTTGGGCGCTGCAAAACCCCTGCACCTTGATCTTTGACGAATATGATGCGGGCCGCCCCGATGTAATGTTTGTAATTCAGCGTGTTTTAGAAGCCGAAGGCAAACTGACCTTGCTAGACCAAAACAAAGTCATCTCACCCCACAAAGCCTTCCGCCTATTTGCCACCGCCAACACCATCGGTCTAGGCGATGCCACTGGCCTTTATCACGGTACACACCAGCTAAACCAAGGCCAAATGGATCGCTGGAATATTGTTGCGACCCTGAATTACCTGCCACTGGAAGAAGAGCAAAAAATCATGCTCAAAAAATTTCCTGCGCTGGGCAAAACACCAGAAACCACCGAAGAGCTTACCCAAATGATCCGCATGGCGGAGCTTACCCGCCAAGGCTTTATCAATGGTGATATTTCCACCCTAATGAGCCCCCGAACCGTGATCAGCTGGATCGAAAACCAACAAATCATGGAAAACCGCGAAACCGCGTTTATTTTGTCATTCCTCAATAAATGTGACGAAGCCGAGCGCCCGATTATCGCGGAATATTATCAGCGCTGCTTTGGCGTAGAATTGCCAAGCTCCGCCTTAAATCATATCCGCTAAGGCTAGGGGCATGAGCAACCCAGACAACAATGAACGCTTCAAAGATACGACAGAGGTTCTGGTCAAAACCCTAGCCGGACGCGCTGATCTGGAGGTCAATTATTCAAACGCCGTCATCCCCGGCACGGATATCTTTGCGGCCAGCAATCAAGTCACGCTGCCGATGCCAGATCATAATCTGGATGCGACCTCCGTTACCATTGTCCGTGGCTGCGCCGATGCCCAGGGCCTTTACCGCCAACACCACAACCCAAGCATTCACGCCCAAAACATCCCCAACAGCTATAAAAGCCGCGCTGCCTTTAACGCGTTGGAAAACCTGCGCTGCGAAAGCTTAGGCGCCACAAGGTTTCAAGGAATCGCAAAAAACATTGCCGCCAGTCTCGAAGAAAAATGCCGCAAAATGGGCTATGCCAGCACCGCCCAAAACGCCAGCGCCATGCCGCCCCATGATGCGATGCATCTATATGGTTATTTCACCCTCACCCATCAGGAGATCCCCGAAACGCTTTATCAAGCGCTCGGCGCGCATCAAAACTGGCTAGACAAAATTGATTGGCAAGCCTTACAAAACGCCCTCCCCGATCAAGAAGCTTTTGCCGATCTGAGCCGCTCTCTCATCAATGAATGGATTACCGGCGAAACCGATGAGGAAGAGCTCAATACGCAAAGCGATATCGAACAAGACGACGACAGCGACCAAGAAGAAGAACAAACAGCCCCAGACCCTCAACAAGCTGATGAAAACGACCATCCCGGGGAAGAGCAAGAAAATACCGGCGACAGTGCTGAGGGCGCTGATATGGGCGAAGGAGAACCTTCTGATGGTCAGGACGACAACGCGCAAGCCCAAAACGGGCCAGCCCAGCATTTAGCCCCCCTCACCGAAGGCACCATGCGGGGGCTTTATAAAATCTACACCACTCGCTTTGATGAAATCATCCCGGCCGAAGATCTCGCCGACCCGTTAGAACTTTCGCGCCTACGCACCATGCTGGACAACCAACTGGAAGGATCGCGCACACTGGTGGCCAAACTCGCCAACCGTCTGCAACGCAAAATCATGGCCCGTCAAGAGCGCCGCTGGCGCTTTGACATGGAAGAAGGCAAACTCGATGCCTCGCGGCTTGCACGAATGATTGCAAACCCGTCACTCCCCCTAACCTTTAAGCAAGAAATCCAAAGCGATGAGCGAGATACCGTGGTCAGCCTACTCATTGATAATTCAGGCTCAATGCGCGGACGCCCTATCGCCCTTGCCGCGATGAGCGCCGACATCATCGCCCAAACACTGGAACGCTGTAACGTGCGCGTCGAAATCCTCGGCTTTACCACCAAAGCATGGAAAGGCGGACAATCGCGTGATCTATGGCTGGAACAAGGCCGCCCCGAAAATCCCGGGCGCCTCAACGATATCCGGCACATCATCTACAAAAGCGCTGACGCCCCCATGCGCCGATGCCGCCGTAACTTAGGCCTGATGCTCAAAGAAGGCATTTTAAAAGAAAATATCGATGGCGAAGCCTTAGCATGGGCCTATAACCGCCTTGCCCGCCGCGCCGAAGCACGTAAAATTTTGATGGTCATATCAGACGGCGCGCCAGTGGATGATTCAACCCTGTCCGTCAATAAAGGCAATATCTTGGAAGATGACTTACGCGGCGTCATTCATTGGCTGGAAAACCATAGCAATATCGAGCTTACGGCCATCGGCATCGGTCACGATGTCAATCGCTATTACCGCCAAGCCATCACCCTGAGTGATGCTACGACTCTGGCTGAAGGGCTAATATCACAGCTATACGAGCTATTTGAAACGCGTTAGAACCTAATCCAAATTGGGCTTCAAACTACCCAGCAAAAACTCAAAGGCCTTAATATTTTGTGTCCATAAGTTAAAATATTTTTCTTCCGCCGGGGTCAACAACGTCGCCATATAATAATAATCACCAGCTTCCATGCCAACCAGCCAAAGCTCCGTCTCTCGATTAGGATAGCGACTATCAATCACATCAAGCCGATTAATATAGCTCTTATTCATCGAAGGCGCCAAGCGCAGGTTATCCTCCAAATCAGGGTATTCCCTTTGAATAACAATCCCTTGAGAAATCATCTCATCAATATATTTCTCAATTTCTTTTTCCACAGAATCTACAACATACTTGGAAAACAGGCGGACATACATCGAGCCATTACTCACGCGTTTGCCCGATTTTAATCGCACCTCATCATAGTTGACCAATGTGGCACTCATCGAATCGAGTGACTTTTTGTTGCTTTCCTTAAATTGCCACGAATTTGGGTAAGAAAACGAAGCAACATCTAGAAAGTCATAGTCCTGTGCATCGACATAATCATTGTTAAGCGCATTCATCAAGGAAAACGAGGCTACAACGCGGTTTTGCAAAGATCGTTCTTCCTTCCATGATGTTTGCGGTAAAAAGTAGGAAATTCGAACCAAGCGACCTGCATTAATAAAAAGAGCCGTGCGCACGATATAGGTTTCTCCCCGAATAAGAGTGACATATAAAACCTCAATATGGTTGGGTGAAAAAATTTTGGCACCTTGAACGCTATACCCGTTTTTAAGCACTTCACGCAAAAACCATTCCCGCGTCGTTGTCTGATAATCCAGCCCCAATGCCTCAATGGTTAAATAACTGCTGGCCTTATTGAACTTAACCGGCCCGGTAAAGGCACCAATTTCGGTCATCACCCGGGTACTCAAAGAAAAAGCAAAATCCTTTCCGCTCTTCCAATCTTTAGGAACAACCACCCGATATGCCAAAGCATCATCTCCGATCGGGGTTTTCGTAAAAACCTCACTGGACTCATAAAACTCACGCTTCCCCAGCGAGTCATATTGCGGCAATTCATTTTCAAACACACCCAAAATATCCTGAGCCTGCGTCACACCACTCATGCCAACCACACCGATTAACATCACACACAAAACCGCCAAAAAGCGCAAAATACTGAAATATCCCATACTTTACCTATACCCGAACCATCATTTTGATTGATTCTTTACCAGAATAGCTGATAACTCCTTACTATGAGCTTAACAGAAAATTCTTCAGATTATAATGCCTCATCGATCGAAGTCCTTGAAGGGCTAGAGCCTGTCCGCAAGCGCCCGGGCATGTATATCGGTGGCACAGATGAGCGCGCATTACACCACATGGTGGGCGAAGTGCTGGATAACTCGATGGATGAAGCCGTCGCAGGCCACGCCGATTGGATCGAAATTTATCTCGATGCTGAAAATACCGTTTCTATTCGCGACAATGGACGCGGCATCCCTATCGATGAGCATCCGAAATATCCGGGAAAATCGGCCCTAGAAGTCATTTTAACAACACTACATTCCGGCGGTAAGTTCTCAAATAAAGCGTATGAAACCTCCGGCGGTCTACACGGGGTCGGCGTATCTGTTGTGAATGCCCTTTCCGACAAACTCAGCGTCGAAGTCGCCCGCGATAAAAAGCTCTATCGCCAAGAGTTCTCCCGAGGGATTGCACAAGGCACCTTACAAAGCTTAGGGGACATCCATAATCGTCGAGGCACCACAGTAGCTTTTCACCCTGATCCAGAAATTTTCGGCCCAAAAGCACGCTTTAAGCCCGCCTTGCTGTATCAAATGGCAAAAGCCAAAGCCTACTTGTTTTCAGGCGTTGAAATTCGCTGGCGCGTTGATCCAGCAATTTTAGCCGAAGACAGCAAAGTCCCAACCGAAGACACGCTTCACTTCCCAGGCGGCTTATCTGATTTTTTAAATGCATCCCTTCACAACAGAAAACCTCTTACGGCTTCTCACTTTTCGGGCAAGACAGACCTTCCCGACAATGAAGGCCGCGTAGAATTTGCCGTCACATGGCCACAAGATGGTCAGGGCTTTTCCCATTCTTACTGTAACACGGTCCCCACACCGCTAGGCGGTACGCACGAATCCGGCCTGCGCTCTAC
>QGCY01000094.1_pt1 | contig 21891 bp, 17 predicted proteins | sample 4708041 | NCBI WGS metagenome assembly QGCY01 (sample SAMN08941164, study PRJNA450518) | Sediment metagenome, whole genome shotgun sequencing project. | biome: grassland soil; feature: grassland; material: soil; isolation source: soil 14 days enrichment with methanethiol and mixed carbon source ... | reverse complement strand
GAGCTGCAGAACAAGATATTGTAGAAAAAATTGATATTGGTGGTATTTCTTTAATTAGAGCATCAGCAAAAAACTTTAAAGATACTTTTACAGTTTCTTCTATGGAACAGTATGATGAATTTTTATCAATTATATCAGAAAATAATGGCGAAACTACTTTAGCCCAAAGAAAAAAGTTTGCTGCAAAATCATTTAATATTTCTTCTCATTACGATACTGCAATTTTTAATTATTTTAATGAAGATGAAGTAGTTTTTAAAGCTAGCGAAACCATTTCTAAAACTTTAAGATATGGAGAAAATCCACATCAAAAAGGATATTTCTTTGGAGATTTAGACGCAATGTTCGATAAATTACATGGTAAAGAATTAAGCTACAACAATTTGTTAGATGTAGATGCTGCTGTAAATTTAATGAATGAGTTTGTTGGCGAAGATCCTACTTTTGCAGTTTTAAAACACAACAACGCTTGTGGTTTTGCACAAAGAAGCACAATAAAACAAGCTTATGTAGATGCTTTAGCTGGTGATCCTGTTTCTGCTTTTGGAGGCGTTTTAATAGCTAACACAGAAATTGATTCAGCAACTGCAACAGAAATTCATAAATTATTTTGTGAAGTTGTTATTGCACCAAGTTATTCTGATGAAGCTTTATCAATCTTAAAAGGAAAGAAAAATAGAGTAATTTTAATTCAGAAAACTACAGAATTACCTGTTCAGAATGTAAGAACTGCTTTAAACGGATTATTAGTACAAGATAAAGATGCTAAAACTGATACTTTAGAAGATTTAACTTATGTTACCAATACAAAACCAACAGAAAGTGAAATAAAAGATTTATTATTCGCTTCTAAAATTTGTAAGCACACAAAATCGAATACGATTGTATTTACTAAAAACAATCAATTATTAGCAAGTGGAACAGGACAAACAAGTAGAGTTGATGCTTTACGACAAGCTATTGAAAAAGCGACTAGTTTTGGTTTCGATTTAAAAGGAGCAGTTATGGCAAGTGATGCATTTTTTCCTTTTCCAGACTGTGTAGAAATTGCAGACAAAGCAGGCATTACAAGTGTAATTCAGCCAGGTGGTTCTATAAAAGATCAACTAAGTATAGACTATTGTAACAACAACAATATTTCTATGGTGATGACTGGAACTAGACATTTTAAACATTAAGAAATTAACAGAGTTACAGATTTAATTTAGTAAATTTGTAAGAATACATACTTAAAAATAAGAAAAATATTTTATGGGTTTTTTTGATTTTATGACCGAAGATATTGCGATCGATTTAGGAACCGCAAATACGCTAATAATTCACAATGGTAAAGTGGTTATAGATAGCCCTTCTATTGTTGCCAGAAATAGAATTACTGGTAAAATTATTGCAATTGGTCAAGAAGCAAATTTAATGCAAGGAAAAACCCATGAAAATATTAAAACTATTCGTCCTTTAAAAGATGGCGTTATTGCAGATTTTCAGGCATCAGAAGAAATGATCAAAGAATTTGTAAAGCAAATTCCATCAATTAAGAAAAAAATATTTCCACCAGCTTTAAGAATGGTCATTTGTATACCTTCTGGTATTACAGAAGTAGAAAAGCGCGCTGTACGTGATTCTGCAAAACATATGAATGCCAAAGAAATATACCTAATTTACGAACCAATGGCAGCTGCAATTGGTGTTGGTATTGATATTATGGAACCTAAAGGGAATATGATTATTGATATAGGTGGTGGTACAACAGAAATTGCAGTTATTGCTTTGGGAGGTATTGTTTGCGACCAATCTGTAAAAGTTGCTGGTGATTTATTTACTAATGATATTATGTATTATATGCGTACGCAACACAACTTACATGTTGGTGAAACTACTGCAGAAAAAATAAAAATTACTATTGGGGCTGCTACTGAAGATTTAGATACGCCACCAGAAGAAATGCTTGTACAAGGTAGAGATTTATTAAGTGGAAAACCAAAACAAGTAAAAGTTTCTTTTAGAGAAATAGCCAAAGCACTAGACAAATCTATTTTAAGAATAGAAGATGCTGTTATGGAAACCTTATCTAAAACTCCACCAGAATTAGCTGCAGACATTTACAATACTGGTATTTATTTAGCAGGTGGTGGTTCTATGTTAAGAGGTTTAGACAAGCGTTTATCTCGTAAAACAGATTTACCTGTTTATGTTACTGAAGATCCTTTAAGAGCTGTAGTTCGTGGAACAGGTATTGCATTAAAGGAACTTAACAAATACAAGAATGTATTAATGAATTAGCATTTTTAAGGTTTAACAATGCAGCAACTTATCTTTTTTTTACAGAAATTTAAATATTTTCTTTTTTTTTTATTTTTAGCACTCACATCACTTGCATTAACATTTCGTAACCTTAATTTTCATAAAAGTAAGTTTATAAATTCTGCGAACACTGTAACTGGAGGGTTATATTCTCAAGCTACAAATATTTCTGAATATTGGAGTTTAAAATCAGAAAACAAACTTTTAGCCGAAGAAAATACCCGTCTAAAAAATTTATTAGCAAAAGAGAATGTTGCCATACATCAAATAGATTCTATCGTTTTAGATACTATAAAATACCATCAAAAATACACGTATACTACAGCAAAAATTATAAATAATAATTTTTCTAAAGCCTTTAATTTTATCACCATTAATAAAGGAAAAAATCAAGGCATAGATAAAGAAATGGCTGTAATTAATAGCAAAGGAATTATTGGTATTACCGATAACGCAAATAGTGGTTATGCAAGAGTACAATCTATCTTAAACAGAAATAGTAAGATAAATGCACGTTTAAAAAATAGCAATTATTTTGGTACTTTAAGTTGGGATGCTCTAAATTATAATACAGTTCAGCTTTCTGATATACCAAGACAAGCGCCTTTACAAATTGGTGACACCATAGAAACTGGTGGAAAATCTACAATTTTTCCTGAAGGGATTTTAATTGGAACCATATCAAAAATAAATAAAGGTAACACTGCAGATAATAAAGTCGATGTTAAACTTTTTAATGACATGAGTAATCTTGGTTATGTTCAAGTTATTAAAAACTTAGATAAAGAAGAAATAAAAAATTTAGAAGCACAGAATGAATAAACCATTTAGCATGGCCATATTGTTTTTTTTCCTGCTTTTTTTGCAGGTTTTTGTGCTAAACAATATTTTGTTTTTGGGCTATATAAATCCGTACATATACATTGCTTTTGTTTTTTTATATCCACTAAAAGAAAACAGATTTATTTTTCTTACCTCTAGTTTTTTATTGGGTATTTTTATCGACTTTTTTTCAGATTCTGGTGGTATTCATGCTTTTTCGATTTTATGCATTGCTTATATTAGATTGTTTTTTGTTAGGCTATATTTTAAAAAAGTAGCTGCAGATTTTCCTTTTTTTAACTTAAAGTCAGAATCTTTTGGTAAAATTTTTAATTACGTTACAACTTTAACTTTTATTCATCACCTTATTTACTTTTCTTTAGCTAACTTTAGTTTTTATAATTATTCAAACGTACTGTTAAACACAATATATTCGAGTATTTTTACGTTACTTTTGTATTTTTTAGGCACCTATATTTTTACTAAGAACGAATAATGCAAAGAAGTTTTTTACTCTATTTCTTAATCACCCTTATTGGGTTAATTTTTATTGGAAGACTGTTTCAATTGCAAATAATTAAACACGAAAGTTATGATCCTATACATAATGCCGCTGTTAAAATTATTTACGATTATCCAGAACGTGGCTATGTTTACGACAGAAATGGAAAGTTATTAATTGCCAATCAACTTTCTTATGATGTTATGGTACAACCCAATCAAGTAAAAGAATTAGACACGCTAGAATTTTGTAAACTTTTAAATATTGATAAAGAAGATTTCTTAAAACGATTTAAAAGAGCAGAAAAATATGCTACATATTTACCATCCGTTTTTCTAAAACAATTGGCTAAAGAAGATTTTGCTTTTTTACAAGAAAAACTACATAAATTCAGAGGTTTTTACATCCAAAAAAGAATTATTAGAGATTATCCTATAAAAGCAGCTGCTAATGTTTTGGGTTATATTGGTGAAGTAAATGAGGAAAAAGCTAGAAAAAACGATTATTATGAACAAGGAGAATTAGAAGGAAAAGATGGTATTGAAAGACAATATGAAGATGTTTTAAGAGGTAGAAAAGGAAAAAAATATTTACATAGAAATCGTTTTAACAAAATTACAGGTTCTTTTAAAGACGGAATTTACGACACTTTACCAGAAAACGGAAAAGATCTTATGCTTACTCTTGACATTGAACTACAAGCTTACGCACAAAAATTAATGAAAGGAAAACGAGGTGGAATTGTAGCCATTGAGCCTTCTACAGGAGAAATTTTAGCTTTAGTAACGGCTCCTTCTTATGATCCAAATATGTTAGTGGGTAGAAAACGATCTAAAAATTCTGTAGCATTATTTAACGATACAATTAGCAAACCAAGTTATGATAGAGGTTTACTAGCTGCTTATGCTCCTGGTTCTCCTTTTAAAATGATGAATGCCTTAATTGGTTTACAAGAAAATGTTATTACAGAACAAACAGGTTTTAGTTGTTATGGTGGTTACAGATATGGTAATAGAGCTCATGAATTTATGAAATGCCATTGCGATATTTACGGAAGACCCCTAAAATTAAAAACTGCAATTGCTAGATCTTGTAACAGTTATTTTTCTAATACCTATAAAAGAATTGTAGAAAAAGACAATAATCCATCAGAAGGTTTAGACAATTGGCACAGACATGTTTCTAGTTTTGGGCTGGGTAATTATTTAGGTTACGATTTACCTGCAGGTCAAAAAGGATTAATTCCTGATGGTAAATATTATGATAGTAGATATCGATATTCTTGGAATGCTTCTACAAATATATCTAACGCAATTGGTCAAGGCGAGGTTTTAACAACACCAATTCAATTAGCAAATTTTACAGCTGCAATTGCAAATAGAGGATATTTTTATACGCCACATATTGTTAAAAAAATTGATTCTAGTTTTATTGATAATCCAAAATACACACAAGCAAAAAAAACAACTATAGATAAAAAACACTTTGAACCTGTTGTAGAAGCAATGCACGAGGTATTTAAAACAGGTACAGGAAAATATAGCCAGGTAAAAGGTATTGAAATCTGCGGAAAAACAGGAACCGCAGAAAACTTTGTTATTATTGAAGGCGTTAAAAAACAATTAGAAGATCATTCTATTTTAGTTGCTTTTGCACCCAAAGATAATCCTAAAATTGCTTTAGCTGTTTTTGTTGAAAATGGTGGATATGGATCTACAATAGCTGCACCTATAACCAGTTTATTGATTGAGAAATACATCAATGGAGAAATATCTCCAAGAAACAAATACAAAGAGTTAAATATGTTAAACAAAAGTCTACAAGACATATATGATATTCAATTACAAAAACCGATAGAAATTGCGTCAAGAACGAAATAATATTTTTGCAGGTATCGATTGGATATTAGTATTTCTGTACATGGGTTTAATTGGCTTTGGTTGGTTAAATATTTATGCAGCCTCTAAATCCGAAGACAATCATCAATTATTAGACCTTACAACAAAGTATGGTAAACAATTAATATGGATTGGCTTATGCTTGCCATTGGTAATTGCTATTCTTTTTTTTAACTCAAAATTCTACGAAAAATATGCTAGTATTCTTTATCTGATTTCCATATTTTCTTTGATACTACTTTTTCCTTTCGGAAAAGAAATTAATGGCGCTAAATCTTGGTTTAATTTTGGTTTTATGGGTTTACAGCCTTCAGAATTTGCTAAAGCTTGTACAGCCCTTGCTGTGGCAAAATTATTAAGTGATAGGCAATACAACTTTAAATTAGTAAAGAATCAAATAAAAGCTTTTATAATAGTATTTTTTCCTGCCTTTTTAATCTTTTTACAACCAGATGCAGGATCAGCTATCATTTATTTATCATTCTTTTTTGTGTTAAATAGAGAAGGTTTAACTTTAAATTACATCCTTTTAGGTTCTGGCTTTATTATCCTTTTTATTTTAACTATTTTCTTTGGCTCTAAATGGGTGGTAACAATATCGTTTTTATTGATTACACTACTTGTTATTTATTTATTTTATAGAGGAGGTAAACGTTTTTTCCGTTTCAATTGGCACAAAATTCTGAGTGTTTATCTCATTATCGGAGTTTTTATTGTGGGTACAGGTTACATCTATAAAAATGTATTACCTGTGCATCAAAAAGATAGATTTGATATTTTATTAGGTAAAAAAGTCGATAATAAAGGTATTGGTTACAATTCTTATCAATCTGAATTAACAATTAGTTCTGGTGGTTTAAAAGGCAAAGGATTTTTAAAAGGAGATCTTACCCAAGGAGATTTTGTGCCAGAACAACATACAGATTATATTTTTAGCACAGTTGGCGAAGAATGGGGCTTTATTGGGAGCAGCTTAGTTGTAATTCTGTTTATGTTATTACTTTACAGAATCATTTACTTAGCAGAGACACATAGTAATAAATTTGGAAGAATTTATGGTTATGGCTTGGCTTCTATCCTATTTTTTCATGTAATTGTAAACATTGGTATGGTTATAGGCCTGTTACCAACAGTAGGTATACCTCTACCCTTTTTTAGCTACGGAGGCTCCTCTCTTTGGGGTTTTACCATTTTGCTTTTTATCTTTATAAGACTAGATGCTCATAAAAACTACGATTTTTAATAAAAAACTTAAAAATTGAACACAAAAAAAACTCTGAAATAAATTATTTCAGAGCTTTTAAATGTTTTAATTAAAATCTTAGATAGCAGCTACGTGCTTCGTTAATTTAGATTTTAAGTTAGAAGCTTTATTCTTATGAATAATATTATTCTTCGCTAATTTATCGATCATAGAAATTACATTTCCTAATTTCCCTTCTGCTTCAGTTTTATCTTCAATAGCACGTAAGTCTCTAACAGCATTTCTTGTTGTTTTATGCTGATATTTGTTACGTAATCTCTTAGCTTCGTTACTTCTAATTCTTTTTAATGCTGACTTATGATTTGCCATAATTTTATTTTTCGTTTTTTATTAAAACTTTTGTAGTCCGTACGGGAATCGAACCCGTGTTACCAGGATGAAAACCTGGCGTCCTAACCCCTAGACGAACGGACCATAACAATTAAATATCTCTCAATTGCGGATGCAAATATACAACGTTTTTTAAATTCTGCAACCTTTTTTTATTTTTTTTTCAAAAAATTAATATGCCTTAGCAAAAAGCACTCTTTTTGATGATGGATTTCCTGTTAAAACACAAACTCCCTCCTCTTCTATTGCATCATTAGGTATACATCTAATAGTAGCTTTCGTATATTCTTTTATTCTATCTTCAGTTTCTTCTGTTCCATCCCAATGTGCAGAAACAAAACCTCCTTTTTTAATTGCCTTTTTAAATTCTTTAAAATCGTCTACAACTGTAGTATATTCTTTTCTATACTCAATAGCTTTATTAAACAAGTTTTCTTGAATTTCTTCTAAAAGATTTTCTACGTAAGCAATAACATCATCTTGAGAAACAGTTTTCTTTTCGAATGTGTCTCTTCTAGCAATTTCTAATGTTCCGTTTTCTAAATCACGGTTACCAATTGCTATTCTGATTGGCACTCCTTTTAATTCATATTCTGCAAATTTAGCTCCTGGTCTAAAAGTATCTCTATCATCAAACTTAACAGAAATCCCTTTTTTTCTTAAATCTTTTACAATTGTATTTACTTTATCTGAAATTGCTTCTAACTGCTCATCATTCTTATAAATAGGAACAATAACAACTTGAATTGGCGCCAATTTAGGAGGCAACACCAAACCATTATCATCTGAATGCGTCATAATTAATCCACCTATTAAACGAGTAGAAACTCCCCAAGAAGTAGCCCAAACATATTCTTGTTTTCCTTCTTTAGATGTATATTTTACATCAAAAGCTTTTGCAAAATTTTGCCCTAAAAAGTGCGATGTTCCTGCTTGTAAAGCTTTTCCATCTTGCATTAATGCTTCTATGGTATACGTATCTTCTGCACCTGCAAAACGTTCACTATCCGATTTTACACCTTTTACAACTGGCATTGCCATAAAATTTTCTGCAAACTCTGCATAAACATCTTGCATTTGTTTTGCTTCTGTAATTGCTTCTGTTCTAGTTGCGTGTGCCGTATGCCCTTCTTGCCATAAAAATTCTGCTGTTCTTAAAAACAGACGCGTTCTCATTTCCCATCTAACAACATTTGCCCACTGATTTATTAATAAAGGTAAATCTCTGTAAGATTGAATCCAACCTTTATAGGTATTCCAAATAATTGCTTCAGAAGTTGGCCTTACTACTAATTCTTCTTCTAATTTAGCTTCAGGATCTACTCTTAGTTTACCTGCATTATCAGGATCATTTTGCAAACGATAGTGTGTAACAACTGCACATTCTTTAGCAAAACCTTCTGCATTTTTTTCTTCTGCCTCGAACAAACTTTTTGGAACAAATAATGGGAAATAGGCATTTTCGTGCCCAGTTTCTTTAAACATTCTGTCTAATTCAGCCTGCATTTTTTCCCAAATTGCAAAACCATAAGGTTTAATTACCATACAACCTCTTACTGCAGAGTTTTCTGCTAAATCAGCTTTTACTACTAATTCATTATACCATTTAGAATAATCTTCTGTTCTTTTCGTTAACTTCTTACTCATAATTTAATCTTTGGCACAAATATTGTTATCTTTATAGTGAAATTTTTGTTAAATGTATCTCTTTACAAAATTGATACAAAACTACTATAATTTAACGTTTATAAAGCAAAATTTCATTAATAAAGGTACATCAAAAAATAAAATATTATGAAACTACATTATAAAAACTTAAAGCTAAACCAACTGATTTTATTTGTAACAGCTAATGTTATGTTAGTTTCTTGCGGAACTTACCAAAGTGTTTACAATAATGATGATGGTATTTATGGTGATAATTCGCAAACTAGAGAACAAGAGAAAAAAGTAATTGTTCTTAATGATGATGATTATCAAGATTACGAAGACAATTACTTTACCAAAAGCCTAAACAACTTACAAACTATAGATAATAATGAAATATTTACAGATGTTGATGATTATGATGATACTTACGTAGATGATGAAATTATTGACGAAACATTAAATTATGATGCCAATCAGCCTTGGGGTTATGAAGATAATGATGTTGTAGTAAATGTAAACCTAATATCAGATCCATATTGGTTTGGTTATAATCCTTATGTATTTAATGGCTGGAATTATTATGGAGACCCTTATTGGAACAATCGTTTCTGGGGATACAGAAGCTGGAGATACAATCCTTATTGGCATCCTTACCACAACTACTGGGGTTGGAATGGTGGTTTTTACACAAACTTTTACAACAATAGTTTTTGGAGAAACAACAGATATTACAGAAATTATAACTATGGTAGTAGAACTGCTTACAACAATAGCTATAACAGAAGAAATAGTGTAAGCAGAATTAATACTAGCAGAAGAAATACTTCTACAACATCTAGAAGATCATCAACTACAACTAGTAGTAGAAACAGAATTACAACATCTCCTACTAGAAATTCTTCTACAACAAGAAGAAGTACTACAACAACGCGTAGATCTACACCAACAAGAAGTAGTACAACAACCAGAAGAAGTAGTACTAGTTCTAGAAACAATAGTTCAAGCACAAGAAGATCATCTTCTACTAGCAGTAGAAACAGCAGAAGCTACACACCTTCTAGAAGTTCATCATCTAGCAGCAGAGCAAGGTCTTCTTCTACAAGAAGCTCATCTAGGTCATCATCTACGAGAAGCAGCAGTAGCAGATCATCTTCATCATCTAGAAGTTCTAGCAGTAGTTCATCATCTAGAAGAGGTAATTAATAAAATTCTTTAGAAAAAAATTCAAAACAATATGAAACGATTTTTTACAATGGCGGCTTTGTTCGCAGTAACTTTTACGTCTTTTTCTCAATCTTTAGGATACCAAGATTTAGGCCTTTTGTTTTCTCAAGACGACAATAATGGAACAGCTCGTTTTACAGCTATGAGTGGTGCATTTGGAGCATTAGGTGGAGATATTTCATCATTAAATATTAATCCTGCAGGTTTATCTGTATTTAATAACAGTTTATTTACAGGTACCTTAAATGCTAGAAATTCTGATATTACTGCCAATTATTATGGCAATTCTGTTTTAACTGAAAACGAAAACGTAAACCTATCTCAAGTTGGTGCTGTTTTGGTTTTTGATAGTGCTTACAAAAGCGATTGGACAAAATTTGCTATTGGTTTTAATTACAGAATTACCAAAGATTTTAATAATAGTTTTTTTGCATCTGGTAACAGTGGGATAACAACTTTTAACGAATTTCCTTTAGATAACAACGACCCAATTTTAAACTATAATATTGCAGACGAACAGCGTTTTGAAAACAATTACAGTGGCGAATTAAGTGAATTTTCTGTTGGTTTTTCTTCTGTACATCAAAATAAACTTCATGTTGGTTTAGGGCTTAATTTTTATGATTTAAACTTTAGTCAGCAATCTAATTTAACCGAATTTAATAGCGATGTTAATGGCAACGAATTAGATGCATATTTATACCAAGAAAACTTTTCTACAGGAACAGGTTTTTCTGCAAACGTTGGTTTTATTTACAAAGCCAACCAAAATTTTAGATTCGGATTATCTTACCAAACACCTACTTGGTTTACAGAAATTATAGAAGAAACTAACATACTCGATAATGATGGTTATTTTGGAGATACAGAAATTGTTGTAAGTAATAGTAATTTAACTTACAGAAACACAGATTTTGGTGGTTTTCCAATTCAAAGCTTTGTCTATCGATTAAAAACACCAAGTAAATTAACAGCAAGTGGCGCACTTATTTTTGGTAAACAAGGATTATTAAGTTTCGATTATATCAATAAAAATTACAAAAACATCAGACTTTCTGGCGCAGATTTTTCACCAGAAAACCAAGAATTTCAAGACAATTACAAAAACACGCACAACTTTAATATTGGTACAGAATGGCGTTTTGATAGATTTAGTTTAAGGGGTGGTTACAAATTTGAACAAAGCCCAGATATTGCTGCCATAGAAACTGACGATTTACAAGGCTACTCTTTAGGTGGTGGTTATAATTTTGGTAATTTTAAAGTAGATTTTGCTTATAGTGATAGCAACAGAACAGCTGCTTATAATTTTTATTCTGGTTTTGGTGTAGATGCTGCAGACTTAACATTGGATAATCGAGTTTTTACGGCTACAATTTCAATAAGCCTTTAATAACAAAAGACATTTTAAAAAAAGACCTTGTATTTCTAAAACATACAAGGTCTTTTTTATTGCATTTCAGTTTTTTGGCGTAATTTTGCGACTAACAATTATGATTATGCAAGAGACAAAAATTACCATACAAGAAACTACAAATAATACCATATTAAAATTTAATAGTACCAAAATTTTAATAAACGGAGGTAGTTACGAATTTTCTAATATAGACGAAGCTAAAAACTCTCCTTTAGCGCAACAATTATTCTATTTACCTTTTGTAAAAAAGATATTTATTACTGCTAACTTCATAGCAATTCAACGTTTTGATATTGTAGAATGGATTGATGTACAAGATGAAGTTGCAGAACAAATTGAAGCTTATATTTCTGATGGAAATGTTGTTGTAAACGAACAAACTTCATCAACCAAAAAAGAAGCCATTGAAGTTTATGCAGAAGTTACACCAAACCCTGCTGTAATGAAATTTGGCACAAATAAATCTTTAACACAAACCGATGTTGAATTTAAAAACATCGAAGAAGCAAGCAAATCATCGCCATTAGCACAAGCAATTTTTAATTTTCCGTTTGTAAAAGAAGTTTTTATTTCTGACAATTATATTTCTGTTACCAAATATGATATGGTAGAATGGAAAGAAGTGTTTGCTGAAGTTAGAACTTATATTCGTGAGTATTTAGTTGATGGAAAAACGATTATTGCAGCATTACCAATTCAAACATCAACAGAAACAAAAACAGAAAATACAGTTCCAAAAGTAGCACTAGAAGGTGTACCTGCACAAATTGCAGATATTTTAGATGAATATATAAAACCTGCTGTTGCTGGTGATGGAGGTAATATTGCGTTTCGTTCTTATGATGAGCAAAACAAGGTTGTAAGTGTTGTTTTACAAGGCGCTTGTAGTGGTTGCCCTTCTTCTACTGCCACTTTAAAAAACGGAATTGAAACCTTATTAAAAGAAATGTTACCAAATCAAATTAACGAAGTTGTAGCAATTAACGGATAAGAATGTCAGCAGAAAAAATAAACCCATATAAAGATTCTAAACTCGGCAAAAAAGAACAAGTTGCCCAAATGTTTGATACTATTTCTGAAAATTACGACGGATTAAACAGAGTAATTTCTTTAGGAATAGACGTTAAATGGCGTAAAAAAGTTGTAGAAATTGTTGGTAAAAACAATCCGAAACAAATTTTAGATATTGCAACTGGTACAGGAGATTTGGCTTTAATGATGGCCGATTTAAATCCTGATAGAATTGTTGGTTTAGACATTTCTGCAGGAATGTTAGAAGTAGGAAAACAAAAAATTGCAAAAGCAGAATTATCTGATAAAATAGAAATGATGGTTGGCGATTCTGAAGCCATGCCTTTTAAAGACAATACATTCGATGCTATTACTGTTTCTTTTGGTGTTCGAAATTTTGCAAACTTAGATAAAGGTTTAACAGAAATTGCAAGAGTTTTAAAACCAACAGGAGTTTTGGTTATTTTAGAAACCTCTAATCCTGTAAAATTCCCTTTTAAACAAGGGTATAAATTGTACACAAATCTATTTTTACCTATTATTGGTAAATTGTTTTCTAAAGATAAAGTTGCTTATTCTTATTTATCAGAATCTGCAAATTCTTTTCCTTTTGGAGAGGCTTTCAACAATATTTTACAAAAAAATGGGTTTACACATACAAAAGACACACCAGTAACTTTTGGAGTTGCTACAATTTACACTGCAAGCAAATAAAAATGATTAAAAAAATTATTCTTTTTGGATTTTTCTTAATGATTTCAGCAACATTTTTTGCACAAAGAGATCGTGTAGAAAACCTACCAACTTTCGATGAAAGAAAAATACATTATGGCTTTTATTTAGGAATAAATCAAAATGATTTTAAACTCAATTTAAGAAATAGCAACATTTTTGATGCAGATATTACTGTAGAACCAACTTATGGCTTTAATGTTGGTTTAATAGCAGAATTACGTTTGCATAAAAACTTGAGTTTGCGTTTAGAGCCAGGTTTGGTAAGTAACTCGAAAAATATAATTTTTAAGCACTTAAATTCTAGCGCAAATCCACAAGACAGTATCAGAGAAATTGGTTCTACATATTTGCATTTTCCTTTGGTATTTAAATTTAGTACAGACAGATACAAAAACATTCGCCCATATTTATTAGCTGGTATTTCTTACGATCATAACTTTTCTAGCAACGAAGCCAATCAAGATGATAATTCTTCTGGACAATTTAGAATGACAACTAGCAATTTTATGTACGAAGCAGGAATAGGAATTGATATTTATCTATCATTCTTTAAATTCTCTCCTTCTATTCGTGGCGTTTTTGCCATCAATAACGAAATAAAATACGATGATGACCCAAATAGCAATTGGACAGCTCCAATAAATTTTATGGGAACTCGTGGTATTTTCTTAAATTTTGCATTTGAATAAAAAGAGGATTGTTGATTTTTAATCTTCAAAACTTCTTTTAAATTCACTCAACAAAATAGCTGTTGCAGTGGCTACATTTAAACTTTCAGTTTCTTGAGTTTCTCCAAATCTAGGGATAGATATTTTATTTTTTATCAACCTTTTAATTTCATCAGAAACGCCATTTGCTTCATTACCCATAATTAAAATGGCTTCTTTTGGTAATTCAGATTTGTAAACATTTTCGCCATCCATATCAGCAATAAAGGTTGGCAAAGTAGTTTTATTTAAATACGTTTCTAAATCTAAATATTTTATAGAAACTCTTGTTAAAGACCCCATACTTGCTTGCACAACTTTTTGGTTGTAACAATCTACAGTGTCTTTAGAACAAATTAATTGCGATACTCCAAACCAATCGCACAAACGAATAATTGTACCTAAATTTCCAGGATCGTTAATGGCATCTAAAGCAATAGTTAATCCGTTTTTTTGAAGCGGTTTTTCATCCGGAATTTTAAATAATCCTAAAACTTTATTGGGCGATTTTAACTTGCTTATTTTTTGCAATTCAGCATCCGAAATTCGGATAATTTTATCATTAAAAATCGAAGTTTCAAAATCATCAGTAGCAAATAAAACATCAACCTTAAAAGAAGAGTTTAAAAGTTCATTAACAACTTTTACACCTTCTGCAATAAACAAATTGTATTTTTGTCGATACTTTTTTTGAGATAAACTTGTTATAGTTTTAAGTTGATTTTTAGTGATATTCATTAATTATTTATAAATGGAAATAAACCGTGTAAAAAGTATTATTTTTGATATTCTTTGGACTGCTAAAATAATGAAAAAACTTTCGTTCTATTTTTTATTCATCCTCTTTTTAATTTCATGTAATTCTACAAAACATGTAAATGATGGAGAGCATATGCTTATTAAAAACGAAATAATTATAGATAGCGCAAAAACCAAAGGTTCTGAATTACAAAAATACATTTTACAAAAACCAAATCCTCGTTTTTTAGGTTTGCCTTTAGGTTTATACCTGCACAATTTAGGAAATCATGATAAACCAAAAACACCTACAGAATGGGCAAAAGAAAACCCACGATCTTATAATTTTGTAAAAAGCATTTTTTCTGAAAAACAAAGTATTGCTTACGCAAAGTCTTTTATCAACCTAAATGAATCTTTTTTAGATTATAAAGCTCCAGAAATTGTAAGCGATCTTAAAGTTAAAAGAACTGCAGATAATTTATGGGCATATTATAAAACTCAAGGTTATTTTAAATCTTCTGTAGATGCAAAAATTAAAAGAGATTCTACTCATAAAAAAGCAACAGTAACTTATTTTATAAACAAAGGAAAACCTACTATTTTAGACACTATAAATATTAAAATAGAATCGCCAGCCTTAGATTCTATTTATAGAAATGCCAATTTAGAAAGTGAATTAAAAACAGGCAACCAATACAAAGATCAAACCTTTAGAAAAGAAGCTGCAAATGTTGTAAAACTGTTTAGAAATAAAGGAATTTATCATTTTACAGAATCCGCATTAGGATTTTACGTAGATTCTACCAGAACAGATTACAAAACCAATGTAGATTTTATAATCTCTGCAAATAGGTTGATAGATGAAGATGGGCAATACAAAGAAAAACCTTACAAAGTACACACCATTAAAGAAGTAAATGTAATCACAGATTATTCTTACACTAAAAAAGGAAAATCTTTTGGTGATAACATTGCTTATAATGGCATAAACTTTTCGGCTTTTGGCAAACTAAAATACAATCCAAAATATTTAACACAATCTTTGTTTTTAAAACCTGGCGAAATTTATAAAGATACGCTTAGAAATCTTACAAGAGCCCATTTAAAATCTTTGCAAAATTTTAAATCTACCAACATAACATTTAGCACAATTCCTGGTACAAATGATGAGTTAAAAATGGATGTTTTTTTATCTCCTTTAGAAAAATATACATTAGGTATAGAAACAGAATTAACCCATTCTAATATCAGAAATTTTGGTGTTTCTGGTAAATTTTCTATTACAAATCGAAATACATTTAAAGGTGCAGAATTATTAAAACTATCGCTTTTAGGTTCTTGGTTTAATTCTAACACAGGCCCTGGTTGGGAAATTGGTGCAGATGCTTCAATAGAAATTCCAAGATTTTTATTGCCTTTCGGATTAGGTAAATTAGTGCCCAAAGAAATGTCTCCAAGAACATTGTTTTCTTTAGGTTCTAGTTTTCAAAAAAACATTGGTTTAGACAGGCAAACCTTTACATTTTTAACTGATTACAAATGGCAATATGATGCTAAAAAAACCATACAATTAGAGGTAATTAACGCACAGTATATTCAAAATTTAAATGTTAATAGTTTCTTTACCATTTACAATTCTGAATACGAAAGTTTAAATGAAGTGGCCCAATCTTATGATAATTTTAATTACAATAACACAGACAGAACCTTAGATTTACCAGAAGAAGCCATTTCTTTTATGAATATTGTTGCAAGTGATAATGATTTTCAAAGCTCAAATCCTGAAGAATTTAACAACATATTAAATATTTTAGACAGATATAATATTATTACATCTGATTTTTTAATTCCTACCATTGCTTATAATTATACTTACAATAGTCAATCAGATTTTAAAGATAATAACTTTTCTTTCTTTAGAATTAGACTTGCCAATTCTGGAAATATTTTAGGGCTTTTATCAAAAAACAAAAATGCAAATGGTAAAAAAACGTTATTGGGCATTCCTTTAGCAGAATATTTTAAAACTGACATAGAATATAAAAAATTCTGGACACTAGGTACTGGAAATTCTGTTTTTGCTTTTAGAACATTTTTAGGCGCAATTATTACTTATGATAACTCAGACATCCCTTTTACAAAAAGTTACTTTGCAGGGGGTTCTAATGATATTAGAGCTTGGCAAACCTACGAACTTGGTCCTGGAGCAAGAGATTCTGGTTTAGAATACAATGTGGGTAGTTTTAAATTTTTAACAAGTGCAGAATATCGTTTTGATGTTGTTAGCAGATTAAAAGGAGCCATTTTTGTTGATGCTGGTAACATTTGGGATATTTCTGGTTCAAATTTTATAGAAGATGACGCAAAGTTTAACAATTTATCATCATTCAAAAATATTGCAGTTGGTTCTGGTTTTGGTGCAAGATTAGATTTTAACTTCTTAATAATTCGTTTAGATGTTGGTTTTAAAACCTACGAACCCTACTTAGATGGCAATAAATGGTTTAAAAATTACACATTTAACGATGCTGTTTACAATATAGGTATTAATTATCCTTTCTAAAAAAAGGTAACGTTTTCGTTATTTTATGCGCCCTTTTTGTAAAAAAACCTACTATTTTTTAGTATTTTTGGTAAATAATTTCAATTAAAAAAATAAAAAAATGGGTCATAATATTAAACCTGGTGTAGCAACAGGAAAAGAAGTACAAGAAATTTTTAATTATGCTAAGGAAAAAGGATTTGCTTTACCAGCAGTTAATGTAATTGGTTCTAATACAATTAATAGTGTTTTAGAAACAGCAAAAGAATTAAACTCGCCTGTAATTATTCAATTTTCTAATGGAGGTGCGCAATTCAATGCAGGAAAAGGTTTATCTAACGAAAATCAAAAAGCTGCTATTGCTGGTGGTGTTGCTGGTGCAAAACACGTTAATGAATTAGCAGTAGCTTACGGAGTTCCTGTAATTTTACATACAGACCACTGTGCTAAGAAATTATTACCTTGGATTGATGGATTATTAGATGCATCAGAAAAACACTTCGAAGAAACAGGAAAACCTCTATACAGTTCTCATATGATTGATTTATCTGAAGAGCCTATAGAAGAAAATATGGAAATTTGTAAAACATACTTAGCTAGAATGAGCAAAATGGGTATGACTTTAGAAATTGAATTAGGTATTACTGGTGGTGAAGAAGATGGTGTAGATAATTCTGATGTAGATGTTTCTAAATTGTACACACAACCAGAAGAAGTAGCTTATGCTTACGAAGAGTTAATGAAAGTATCTACGCAATTTACTATTGCAGCTGCATTTGGTAACGTACATGGAGTTTACAAACCAGGAAATGTAAAATTAACACCAAAAATCTTAAAGAATTCTCAAGAATTTATCACTAAAAAATACGGTGTAGAAGAAAATCATATCGATTTTGTATTTCATGGTGGTTCTGGCTCTACTTTAGAAGAAATTAGAGAAGCTATTGGTTATGGTGTAATTAAAATGAATATAGATACTGATTTACAATTCGCTTTTACAGAAGGTATTAGAGATTATATGCAAGGTAAAGCAGATTATTTAGCAACTCAAATTGGTAATCCAGAAGGTGCAGACCAACCAAACAAAAAATATTACGACCCAAGAAAATGGTTACGTTTAGGTGAAGAAACTTTTAAAGCTCGTTTAAAGCAAGCTTTTGCAGACTTAAATAACGTAGATACGCTATAATATTTTATAAATAAAATTATTAAAAAAGCATTTTGATTAACTCAAAATGCTTTTTTTTTGTTTGCTATAAATACTTCATAAAAAATCTTTTACATTTGTAATCCGTTTCTCTTAAAAAAGAAACCATTAAACAAATATAATTTTAAACAGACAAATCTATGAGTGCTTGGTTTAAAAGAACTGATAAAGGAATACAAACTGCTACAGAAGACAAAAAAGACACACCCAAAGGTCTATGGTATAAAACACCTAGTGGTAAAATTATAGATACAGAAGAATTAAAAAAGAACTTATATGTAAGTCCAGAAGATGGTTACCATGTAAGAATTGGTAGTAAAGAATATTTCGAATTATTTTTTGATGATAATAAGTTTGAAGAATTAAACGAAAAATTGACTTCTAAAGACCCTTTAAAATTCGAAGACACTCAAAAATATCCAGACAGATTAAAAGCGGCACAAGAAAAAACAAAATTAAAAGACGCTGTAAGAACAGCAGTTGGTAAATCTTTAGGAAAAGATATTGTTATTGCTGCTATGGATTTTGCTTTTATTGGTGGTTCTATGGGTTCTGTTGTTGGAGAAAAAATTGCACGTGCAATTAATTACTCTATAGAAAATAGAATTCCTTTTTTAATGATCTCTAAATCTGGTGGAGCAAGAATGATGGAAGCATCGCTTTCTTTAATGCAATTGGTAAAAACGTCAGCAAAATTAGCACAATTAGCAGAAGTAAAAATACCTTACATTTCTTTATGTACAGACCCAACAACTGGTGGTACAACAGCTTCTTACGCAATGTTAGGCGATATTAATATTGCAGAACCAAATGCATTAATTGCATTTGCAGGACCAAGAGTGGTAAAAGATACAACAGGTAAAGAATTACCAGAAGGTTTCCAAAAATCTGAATTTGTTTTAGAACATGGTTTCTTAGATGCCATTTACGAGCGCAAACACTTAAAGAAACAAGTAAATCTATATATCGATTTAATTCAGAATTTACCAATAAGAAAAGAAGTAGAAGCTTAGAAAGCTAAAACATTACAAGTTATATAAACCAATAAAAGTGAACCTTTTATTGGTTTTCTTTTAAAAAATAATTCTATATTTGCAGCTTCAATGAAAAAATCATTGATATACATAAAAATCATTTAAATAATATTGGCATGTACTTAACAAAAGAAATTAAAGAAGGTATCTTCGAAAAACACGGTAAAGGAAAAAATGATACTGGTTCTTCAGAAGGTCAAATTGCGTTATTCACACACAGAATCAACCACTTAACAGAGCACTTAAAAGCAAATCGTAAAGATTTTAATACAGAGCGTTCTTTAGTAATGATGGTAGGTAAACGTAGAAGTTTATTAGATTACTTAAAGAAAAAAGATATTGCAAGATATCGTGCAATTATTAAAGAATTAGGAATTAGAAAATAATTTCTTACAAAAAAGAGGCTCTATAAACGTGCCTCTTTTTTATTGGTAAATGTCATGAAACTTGTTTCAAGTCGAAAACCTATCATTTCTGCAAAAACAGGAATCAATAAAAAGTATTTATTCTGCCTAACAAACAGAATCTTATAAAAAAATCAAGAGAAGTAACAACCCTTTTGAATTTCCATTGGAAAAACACACAACAACTACAACACAACAACAAACAAATTAAAAATTAGAATTTAAAAATTTTATGATTCCAAAAGTATTTAGAGAGGTCATAGACCTTGGAGATGGAAGAACTATCTCATTAGAAACCGGTAAATTAGCAAAACAAGCTCACGGTTCAGTTGTTGTACAATCAGGAAAATGTATGTTATTATGTACAGTAGTGTCAAATTATCAACAAGCAGATGTAGATTTTTTACCATTAACTGTAGATTATAGAGAAAAATTTGCTGCTGCAGGACGTTACCCTGGAGGATTCTTTAAAAGAGAAGCAAGACCAAGTGATGGAGAAGTATTAACAATGCGTTTAGTAGACCGTGTTTTACGTCCATTATTCCCAAAAGATTATCACGCAGAAACACAAGTTATGATTCAGATGATGTCTCATGATGATGATGTTATGCCAGATGCAATGGCTGGTTTAGCTGCATCTGCTGCTATTCAATTATCAGATTTACCATTCGAGTGCCCAATTTCTGAAGTAAGAGTGGGTAGAGTAAATGGCGAGTTTGTAATTAACCCAACAAGAGCTCAATTAGCAGAAGCCGATATTGACATGATGATTGGTGCCTCTGCAGATTCAGTAATGATGGTAGAAGGTGAAATGGATGAAATTTCTGAAGAAGAAATGGCAGAAGCAATTAAATTTGCACACGAAGCTATTAAAGTACAATGTGCTGCTCAAGTTGCATTAGCAGAAGCATTTGGTAAAAAAGAAACTCGTGAATATACTACAGAAGCTTCTGATGAAGAGTTAGCTACTAAAATTCACGATTTAGTATACGATAAAACTTACGAAATTGCTAAAGCAGGTTCTGCTAAGCATGAAAGAAGTGCTGCATTTAGTGAAATTAAAGAAGAAGTTGTAAATTCTTTTTCTGAAGAAGAGCAAGAAGAATATGGTAAGTTAATTTCTAAATATGTTGCAAAAGCTCAAAAAATTGCAATTCGTGATTTAACTTTAAACGAAGGTTTACGTTTAGATGGCCGTAAAACTGATGAGATTAGACCAATTTGGTGCGAGGTAGATTACTTACCATCTACACATGGTTCATCAATCTTTACTCGTGGAGAAACTCAAGCATTAGCAACAGTTACTTTAGGTACAAGTAGAGAAGCAAACCAAATAGATATGCCATCTTTCGAAGGTGAAGAAACATTCTATTTACACTATAACTTCCCTCCTTTTTCAACTGGTGAAGCTCGTCCTTTAAGAGGAACTTCTAGACGTGAAGTTGGTCATGGAAATTTAGCACAAAGAGCATTAAAAGGAATGATTCCTGCTGATTGTCCTTATACTGTAAGAGTTGTAAGTGAAGTATTAGAATCTAATGGTTCTTCTTCAATGGCAACTGTTTGTTCTGGAACAATGGCATTAATGGATGCTGGTGTACAATTAAAGAAACCAGTTTCTGGTATTGCTATGGGATTAATTTCTGATGGTGATAACTATGCAGTTTTATCTGATATTTTAGGTGATGAAGATCATTTAGGTGATATGGACTTTAAAGTTACAGGTACTGCAGATGGTATTACAGCTTGTCAAATGGATATTAAAATCAAAGGATTAAGTTACGAGATTTTAGTAAATGCATTAAAACAAGCAAGAGAAGGTCGTTTACATATCTTAAAGAAATTAACAGATACAATAGAAACACCTAATACTGATGTAAAAGCTCACGCTCCAAAAATGATAACAAGACGTATCCCTAATGATATGATTGGTGCATTTATTGGTCCAGGTGGTAAACATATTCAAGAATTACAAAAAGAAACAGAAACTACAATTGTAATTACAGAAGACCCAGTAACAGAAGAAGGTATTATTGAAATTTTAGGAACTAAACCAGCAGGAATGGATGCTGTAATTGCTAAAATAGAATCAATGTTATTTA
>QGCY01000093.1_pt1 | contig 22134 bp, 15 predicted proteins | sample 4708041 | NCBI WGS metagenome assembly QGCY01 (sample SAMN08941164, study PRJNA450518) | Sediment metagenome, whole genome shotgun sequencing project. | biome: grassland soil; feature: grassland; material: soil; isolation source: soil 14 days enrichment with methanethiol and mixed carbon source ... | reverse complement strand
CTTATTATGAATACGATTTTCTTCTAATACTTTTACAATTTCTTCATAATCATAGTAAATAACACCACCAACCTTGGAATAAGGAAGTGTACCATTGATTCTTAAGTTTTGTAATATTCCTGGAGAGATACTTAATAAATCTCTGACTTCTGGTGATTTTAACCACTTTTTAGGAGCAAAACCAGATTGATGGTTGATCATTGCTTTGATGTCTTCTAATAATTCTTCTTTAAATTCTCTTAAATCTTCTGTAGTGATAATTGATGTTGGCATTTGTAAACGATTTTTAAAAGAAGAAGCTACTGAACGTCCCCCAACATTATTAGTAACTTCTTCTTATTGATTTGACTTTCGTTGGCAAACTTCTAAAGAATTTTTAGATTGATTTCGGTAGTTGGACGTAACTACGAAAAGTTTTTAATTGTCTTTTTTCCACTACTATTATCTTTTTTTTGTTGTGTTTTGGTAAGAAATGATACCTTACTATTTTGAAAATATTGTTTTCGTAGTTACGAAGAGGTTTCGTGTTTAGATGCCATCATCATATTCTAATTTTGTTTGAAAATCTTCCACTAATTTTTTAAGAAACTTTGTTCTTTCTGTACTTCTATTTTTAATATCTGAATATATTTTATAGTGATTGGAAACCTCAATATTAAAGAGAGATGAAAAAATACTAACCAATTCCTTTGTATTGATATTACCTGTGTTTATAGCACCTGAAACCTTTAACGCATAAACTAATTCAACTAAATCTGTCTTTGAAGCTGTCCAATTTAAAGAGCTTTGATTCCTTTTTTTATTATCATCAAATTTACCTGAAGAAATACTTTTTAGTTTATTTATTTCTTGTTTGTAGAAATTAGTTAGTAAATCATAAGCAATAACTTCTGCAGCCAACGTATCGTGACTTGTGTAAAATTCTGAATCTAAATAGATAGAAGTATCAATTGAAAACAAATCTAATTGTTTATTTTCTCGAAGAAAATATAAATGATCTAAATAAGTGTTATTGTGTTTGTAATATTGATAGAATTTTAAGTTTTTACGCTTCTGTGATTCTAATTTTTTTAATTCATTTTTCAAATGATTTTTTAAAATAGAATTTGTTGTGTTTGGTTTGCTGACCTGATATTTTAATTGATTATTGTAAGAAATAAAATCTGCATAGATATTGGGTTTTATATTTTTGAAAAAGTGTACTTCTTCATTGCCATCTCTAAATTTGTTTTTTCTAATATAAATTCTCAAATCATTCAAAACTTCTTTAGCTTGTATTAATTGAAGCTTTAGTTTTTCGGTTTTTGTTCCTTTTTTATCAACGTTCTTTTTTTGCTGAACATAATATTGCTCAACCAGAGGGATGTAGTTTTTCATTTTCTTGCAATTATTTTAAGTTTTTTCTTTTTATATTTTCATCATTATTTCTTTGGCAAAAAAAAAGACATAGCTGTTGCTATATCTTTTTGATTAAATTATTAAAATTATTTTTTTAAGAAAAATATATATAAACGCTTATGACAATTACACAAATTATAATACTTACCTGATTTACATACTTCCAAGGAGAAATATCTACTTGTTTTGTATATTCTTGAATATAAACTGTCTTTCTTGGTTTTATTTTACCAATTATTAACATAATTAAAATGTTTAAAACAAATAAGATTGCCATTACATCTAGAAAATGAGGATATGCTTGTGATTTTATAATCGCTAATTCTGAAGCTTCAATGATTCCGTTTGATTTTGCATCTTCTAAAGCAGTATTAATAAAATAAGGCTGTAAAAAGAACTGACTAATTACGTACAGCAAGCAACCTGATACTAGACCAATTTTAGCTGCGATAGCTGGTACTTTTTTAGTGGTAAAACCAACTACAATAATCGTTAAAATTGGGATGCTATAAATACCATTAATTTCTTGTAGATAATCGAATAAACTCCCTGCGTTTGCAATTAGTGGTGCAATACACATAGCTGCTATTGCTAAGATAACTCCAAAAGTTTTTCCGTATTTTACGACTGTTTTTTCACTGGCCTCTTTATTGATATGTTGCTTGTAAACATCAATTCCAAATAAAGTTACAGAACTGTTTAAAACACTATTAAAAGAACTTAAAATAGCACCAAACAAAACTGCCGCAAAAAAACCAACCCATTCTGCAGGAAGTACTTTTTTAACTAACATTGGGTATGCACTATCTGCTGTTTCTAAATTTCCTTCAAAAATGTGGTAGGCAATTAAGCCTGGTAAAACAACAATTAAAGGGCCTAAAATTTTAATGAATGAAGCTAATAACAACCCTTTTTGGCCTTCTTTTAAATCTTTTGCACCCAATGCTCTTTGTATAATTTGTTGATTGGTACCCCAATAAAACAGTTGCACCAACATCATACCTGTAAAAATGGTGTAAAAGGGAACAGGGTCTGTTTTACCTCCAATAGAATTAAACTTATCTGGATTTTCAGTGACTAAAATGTTTAAACCTTCAGATAAATTTCCATTACCAATCAGTAGTAGCCCAAAAACAGGAATCAGTAAACCTCCAATTAATAAGCCAATAGCATTAATAGAATCTGAAACAGCAACTGCTTTTAACCCACCAAAAACAGCATAAATAGATCCTATAATTCCAATTCCCCAAACACAAATCCATATGGATTGTGTATGAGTTACTCCTAACAAAGCTGGCACATCAAACATACCACTTATAGCCAAAGAACCTGAATATAGAATTACAGGTAATAGTACAACTACATAACCAGTTAGGAATAGTATTGATGTTAATGTTTTGGTAGTCACATCAAATCTTTTCTCTAAAAAACCAGGAACAGTAGTTAGTCCGCTTTTTAAATATTTTGGTAATAAATATACAGCTGTAACTATCATGGCAATAGCAGCTAATGTTTCCCAAACCATTACAGATAAACCACTTGTATATGCAGACCCGTTTAAACCCACAATTTGTTCTGTTGATAAATTGGTTAATAATAGTGAGCCAGCAATAACCCCAGCAGTTAAACTTCTGCCTCCTAAAAAATAACCATCTGAAGAATTTTCAGAATTTTTTCTTGTGACCAAATATGAAATTACTGCTACTAATATGGTAAATCCTAAAAATGTAAGTATTTGCATATGTTTTTTGTTTGCTTTTATATTTTAAATTTAGCTTGTAAATCAGCTTTAGAGCTGCCACCTACAAATACTTTAAACTCTCCTGATTCCAATATAAACTCTCCATTATTATTAAAAAACCCCAGCTCTTTTTTTGTTAAATAAAAATCTATTTGAGTTTCCTGATTAGGTTTTAATGAAATAATTTTAAAACCTTTTAATTCTTTTACAGGCCTAGTTATACTACCATATAAATCTCTAATGTATAACTGTACAACTTCTTTACCTACAACTTTTCCAGTGTTTTTGACTTTTACAGAAACTTTTACAGATTCTTTTGCTTCTTTTGTAACAGAAATATTTTTGTAAGAAAATTTAGTATAGCTTAAACCATAACCAAAAGGATATAAAGGTAAGTTGCTTTCATCTATATAATGAGACCAAAAAACTTGATTAGGACTTTTTATTTTAGGTCTTCCAGTATTTTTATAATTATAGTAAATTGGAACTTGACCAACCTTTCTAGGAAAAGTAACAGGAAGTTTACCACTAGGATTATAATCTCCATATAATACTTTTGCAATAGCTTCTCCACTTCTAGTGCCTAATTGCCAAGCTTCAACTATTGCAGGAATGTTTTCATCTGCCCATGTTATGGTTAAAGGACGACCATTATTTAAAACTAAAACAATATTTTTATTCACTTTGAAAACAGCTTCTAAAAGTTCTTGTTGTACACCTGGAAGATCTAAATCTGTTCTGCTTCTACCTTCCCCACTTTGAAATCCATGCTCACCAATTACCATAACAACTACATCAGCTTTTTTTGCAGTTTGAATGGCGTGTTGGAATTCACTTTTATCACTTTTGTTGATATTTAATTCATTAATAAAGCTTGTTTGACCAGTAGTTAAATCTGCACCTTTTGAATAGATTAATTTATTTTTAGAATAATATTGCATACCTTCTAAAACTGAAGTTGCTGATTTGTCTTCAGCTGCCAGCCTCCAACTGCCTAAAGGGCTTGTTTTATCTGAAGCTAAAGCTCCAATTAATGCTATTTTTTGGTTTTCTTTTTTAAGTGGCAAAAGCTCATTTTCGTTTTTAAGGAGTACAATAGATTTTAAAGCAATATCTAAAACAGCATCTTGTATTTCTTTATTACCTGTAACTATTTTTTCTCTTTCTTCATCAAGATATTTATATGGATCATCAAATAATCCGAGCTCAAATTTAACCTTTAATATTCTCCTTACAGCATCATTAATAAGTTCTTCTTTAATTAAGCCTTTTTTTACTAATGTTGACAATTCATAGACATAGGCATATGATTCCATATCCATATCAGAACCTGCATTTACTGCTATTTTAGTAGCTTCTTTAATGTTTTTAGCAAATCCATGAGTTTCCATTTCTTCTATAGAACCCCAATCTGAAACAACAAAGCCTTTGAATTCCCATTTTTTTTTAAAATTTCTCTTTGTAAAAAAGTATTACCAGTTGCTGGGATACCATTTAACTCACTAAAAGAATTCATAAATGTTTTAACTCCTGCATCATTAGCAGCTTTAAATGGAGGAAAAATAATATTATGTAAAGTAGACCTACTTACATCTACAGTATTATATTCTTTACCAGCTTCAATAAAACCATAACCAGCCCAATGTTTTGCACAAGCAGCAATAGTTTCTGGAGAAGTTAAATTATTACCTTGAAAACCATTTACTCTAGCAATAGCAATTTTACTTGCTAAATATGGATCTTCTCCTGCTCCTTCCATAACACGTCCCCAGCGTGCATCTCTAGAAATATCTACCATAGGTGAAAAAGTCCAATTAATACCAGCAGCAGCAGCTTCTTTTGCGGCAAATTGAGCTGATTTTTTTATGGCATCTAAATCCCAACTTGCGGCTTCTGCTAATGGAATAGGACTCATAGTTTTATACCCATGTATAACATCAAAACCTATAATTAAAGGAATACCAAGTCTGGTTTCTTCTACTGCTATTTTTTGAACAACTCTAACATTTTTTACACCTGTGATATTTAGCATAGCACCTACATAACCTTTTTTTAAATGTTCATATTTTTTAGAGGTACTTCCATTTTTAGGAGAAGGGCCAGTAACATCCCAAAAGCCATTATAAAGATTCATCTGACCCACTTTTTCTTCAATTGTCATTAAATTCATTAAAGAATCAACTTTGAAATCAATTGAAGTATGTTTTGAAATTTTACTTAAATCATTGGTTATATTAATACAGCTTAAAAACATAAGAGTAAATAATAAAATATAAGGTTTTACATACTTTAAATTCATAAATAATTTATTTTTTAGTTAACTAAAACTTTCTTTACTAAAAAAATTATAATTAACAAATATTTTGTTAATTATAATTTCATCATCTAAAGTTATTCTTATAACATAATTACCTGATTAATTTTGCTGATATTTATAGAGTTATTCTTATTATTTTGCATTAATACTTTCTGAACCAAAGTGTTAAAAACTTCAATTTTATAATTTTTTTCATCATTTGTGTTTTAATTAATTAATATTTTTTTAGTTGATTTAACTCCGTTATTTTGAAAATTTACGAAGTAAACTCCTTTTTTTAAGTGTGATACATCTATTGTTTTATTATTGTTTTGAATGTTTTCAAAATTGGTTTTTATGATTTGTCTACCAGAAACATCAAAAATTTCTACTTTTAAATTGTTTAAGTTTACTAGATTAAAAAATTTAATACCCTCTTTTTTTGAATAAAAAACATTTACATTTTCAAGTAAATTGTCATTTAAACTTAAAGTGTAATTACAGCCATTAAATACATTGTAAATATTTTGCCCTGAAGTAGTTATTGTTTCTATTCTATTATCATTTGCAACTGTACCACAACTAGCAGATGGTGTTTCCCAATCACTACCATTAATAAATTTATACTCTAAAGTAATAGGATAATCTGATGGAGTAGGTAGCCTTAATGTAGCACTATAAATATCTCCATCAACATCTGGTAAAACTAAATTATCTCCATTCCATCCATTTAACCAACCTGCTAAACGAACACCATCTGTACTAACTGTTTCAGATGACATATCTACATTTAAAGTTACTGAAAAACCAGTGTTTTCTGCGTTACAGCCATTAAAAGGTACAGCAACTAGCATTACATCATTACCTGAATCATTAATATAAACAAAACGATTTCCATTTGATGGTGCACATGGATAACCTGCACTTTCATCTGTTCCCCAAGCATTTCCGTTTAAAAATTTATATTCTTGCCATCCAGAACTTAATTGAATCGTAGCAGAATAAATATCTGTATCTCCTTCTTTAGTTAAAGGTGTAGCTGTAGTATTCCAATCGTTTATGGAACCTACAATATGAACGCCATCTGCACTAATTGTTTCTGATGACATATCTACTTTAAAAGTTACATTTACTTGTGCAGAGAGTTGAAAGCTAAAAAACAATGTAATTAACAAAGTTAAAATTGAAATTGTGTAATTTTTTTTCATGATTTAAAATTTAAAAGATTAATATATTATTGATTGCATTGCGTGAGGTGCTATAGATAAAGACACTTCACTTTTGTTAACTATAAGTTTATATGGTATGGGCTTATCAGTTCTATTCATTACCACAGTAGTAATTTGTCCGTCTAAATTTTGAAAACTTGTGGCTTCTAAAGTGCTTCTCGTAGAAGTAGTACTTACTCTTTTTGCTTTTGGTTTTATAAATTTAGAAAAATGACCTATGTAATAATAAGAAGGCGTATAAATGAGTTCTTTAGTTCTTAAATCTGCGTGAATAGGAGCAAAGCATAAATTGTTTACATGATTTGGACCACCAGTTTCGTCAAGTAAAATATTCCAATCTGTCCAACCAACAGTACCGCTATTAAAATCGTTAATCATAGAGTTTCCATAACGCTCTGCATTAGACCACCTGTAATAATGATTTTCATCAAAAGACTCTTGGCAACCTTCTGTGAATAATAAATTTTTATCTGGATAGGATTCTTGTATATTTTTTAAATTATCGTACTTTGGTTCTCCACCTGTCCAAGTTTCATACCAATGAAAACCAATTCCCCAAGCATATTTAGAAGCTTCTGGATCATCAAAAATAGTATTTGCTCTGTGAGAGATTAAATCTCTATTATGATCCCAAACAACAATATTTTTGTCTTGAAAACCAGCTTTTTCAAAAGTTGGTCCTAAATAATTTTTTAGAAAATCTTTTTCTTCTTCTGCAGTGTAAATACAAGATTCCCAACGTTGTTTTGCCATTGGTTCATTTTGTATGGTTACTCCCCAGACAGGAATTCCTTCTTTTTCATATTCTTGAATAAATTTCACAAAATAATTAGCCCAAGGCTGATAATATTCTGGTAAGAGTTTGCCTCCTTGCAACATATTTTTGTTAGATTTCATAAAAGCAGGGGGGCTCCAAGGACTTGCATAAAAAACCAAATCATCACCAATAATTTTTTGTGCTTTTTTAATCATCGGAATTCGATGTCTTAAATCTCTAACAATAGAAAAGCTTTTTAATTCAGCGTCATTATCTTTAACATACGTATGGCTTTCTGAACTAAAATCGCAACTGTGTATGCTAGTTCTAATAATATTATAATTAATACCAGTTTCGCCATAATAAGCGTTTAATAATTCTTCTTGTTTGTTTTTAGGAAGTTTTGCAAAAACCTCTGCAGAAGCATCTGTTATAGCACCTCCAATTCCTAAAAAAGATTGGAATTTTTTTTCAGGATTTACCAATATTGCAATTTCAGTTTCTAAAGGTTGTTTCATTGTAGTGAAACTCTTTTTTTCTGTTAAAGATATTTTTAAATCAGTATTCTCAGCGGTTGTGTAAACTGTAAGATTTTTAGCTGTAAATTCTTCTTGTTCAAGTGTTAAAGGTTCTTTTTTTGTACCAAAACAAGACATAAGAAGTACAATACACACAATAAAAATTGTTGTTTTTTTCATAAAAAAAGGTTTTTATTTTACCAGACTAATGTTGCTACAGCGCCTGCTGGCAAGACCATAGAAATTGGTTCTTGAGTTACATTTATATTAAAAGATTTTTGAATATCTGTATTATTTAAAACAATGACAACAATTTTATCATCTGGAGTTTTAAACGCTACATTTGGTAAGTCTAAAGAAGTATTACTCCCTATTCTTACTGAACCTTGAGGTACAAATTTAGAGGCATGTGCAATAATATAGTATGATGAATTATTGGTTACATTACTACCATCAATAGTAATAGCTCCTAAACATTTAGTACAACCACCATCTGTATAAGGTCTGTTATCAGGATCTGCTGCTAAATTCCATTGTAAAACAACTTTACTCCAATTTCTAGATGCTCCAATAATTAATTCTCTAAAATGCCAACGAATATCTGAAGGAAAATCGCCAGGAGCTTCTATCCATTGTTCTGTAAAATAGACTCCTTTATCTGGATGCGCATTATGCACAACACTCATATTTTCTATATTTCCTGCATATAAATGAAAAGCAGAACCATCAATATATTGTTTTGCGTTTGCATCATTCATTATTGAAATAGGATAATTAGGGTTATCTAAATTATGGTCGAAAAGAATAATTTTTGTAGTAATATTTTCGGTTGAAAATAATGGACCTAAATGATTTGTAATAAAATCTTTTTGCTCATTAGCCTCCATTAACATACTTGGATTATTGTATGGGTTTTCTGGTTCATTCTGAATGGTAATAGCATCAACAAAAATACCTTCGTCTTGCATTTCTTTAATATATTTTGCAAAATAATTAGCATACGTTGCATAATATTGAGGCTGTAATTTTCCTCCAATTGAGTTGCCATTTGTTTTCATCCAAATAGGCGCAGACCAAGGTGTTCCTAAAATTTTTATATTAGGATTGATGGCCAAAATCTCTTTTAAAACAGGAATTAAATTTGCTTTATCTGGAGCAATTGAAAAGTTGGTTAAATTTACATCAGTTTGTCCTGCAGGAAGATCACTATAAGAAAAAACGTTGGCATCTAAATCTGAAGCACCAATACTTATTCTTAAATAACTAGCTCCAATACCATTTTCTAAAGAAAATAAATCTTGTAATAAAGCACTTTTTGCTGAAGAAGACATTGAATTTATTAGTGATGCGCTTCCTCCTGTTAAAGAATATCCAAAACCATCCATAGTTTGGTAAGTATCATTTTCTGATACATTAATTGTGAAATTAGTATTATCCGTCATCGGAAAAATACCATTGTCTTGTAATGCAACTAAACTTGTTTTATCTGGAGTTGTTAAATAGAAATCTACAGCAACACTTTCTACCTCTGGTGGAGGAAATGTGGGCAATGCCTTTTCTTCACAAGATTGAAATAATAGAATTATCATTGGAAAAATAAGGCTAAAAGTCATTTTATTTTTGATATTTAAAATCTTCATTTTTTTTAAAAAATTTATTGTTTTACAAATTGGTATGTACCTTCTGTATAATTATTATTTAACACAATTGTAACCTCATAAGACGCATCTTCTGAAATGTTTACAATATTAGAACCACCACCATTTATTAAATTTCCATCTAAATTACTTGGTGTATCCGATCCAAAATCTAAATCCCAAGGGCTAATAAATTTCATATCATAATTAGATATTAAGTTCGTGGTAATTTTATATGTGTTTGGATGCTCGTAAGTCATAGGAAATTCATCTCTATCGTCCCAAATATTCCAATGGAATAGTTTTAAATTATAAAATGTCCACGTAAGTTTTGCAGCATTAAAATCGAAACTTAATTTTAAAGCTCTGTCTGAAGTTATTGTGAAAGAATTTGTATTATTTTCTAGAATAAGTACATCATCAGAAACCTTATCTCCATCTGGTGTATTTGTATTTGCTAAACTAGAAGCTACAGAATAACTTTCTCCTGAACCATCTGCTGAAGAATTTAAGGTGTAATTTGCAGAAGATTGCATTGGTATAAATTCATCTAACTCAAAAATATCTCCATTTTTGGTAAATTCTTTTATCATATTCCCATTTTCAAAAAGAAAGAGTGTATTGGGTGCTTGAATAGGGTTAATAATTGTATTGTCTTTTTCTAATGTATAGAAATATCCTTCTGCGTTTAAATTAAGCGTAACAATAAATAAACCCATTTCATCAGAGGGAATATCTTCAAAAGTTACTCCTTGATTAGCAGCTTCATTCTCAAAAACCACAGTATTTTGAGTGCCAACTACTCTTTTCATTAAATAGCCCCAATCTCCATTTGGTCTAAAAACAAAACCTCCTGTACCTACTAAATCTATCGAGTTTTGCCAAACTCCATTTCCTTGATAATTTAAAGACTCATCTCCATTCCAACCTCCATTAATAGGACTCCCAACCATACTAAAAAAATCTATTTTAAAGAGTTCATAAGTATTAGCATCTAAATCTACCTTTATTCTGTATTGCCCCTCTTCATCAGCAATAATTGCTGCCCCTGATTTTTCTAAGATGCCATTTTCTCCACCATATTGCAAACTTGGTAAAGCGTTTTCACTGTAAAACTGATAAGATTGTCCAGCTTTTAAACTGGTAAATACTTCGTGAATGTTTGATAAATTACCATCAGAATCGTTCAGTCTTTTTAATTGAATGGCATCTGCGAGAATACCATTATCTTCTGTTGCTTCACCAGAAATAAATAATCGATTTGGAACTATTTCATCTTCAAATCTTTTTACTGTTATTGTATTAGATGTAAATGATGATTTGCTTAAACTTTCAGCTTTTACAGCCCAAGTTATCGTTGCATTTTCATTTGATGGGTAACCTGCAAAAGATAATATCTCATCTATTTTTTGATATGAAATAGTTGCTGCTAATTCTTTACCTCCATTTCCAGAAGCAAATTCATATAAAGGATTCGTTAAATCTGAATCTGTTGTTTCATGGATGGACACTTTATAGGTAACTCCGAAACCTGCTGAAGAAGTAGCTTCTTGCCAACTAAATGTAATGGTTTCATTTGGTGTAATTTGGTCTAAAACAAAACTCTCTTCATTTTTAGGAAGTTCTATAACTGGATTGCTTAATTCCCACAATCCTTCTGGTGTTAAATTTGACTCTTCTTCACAAGATATTGTGAAAAAAGAGGCAATAATCAATACTAATGTGAATTTATAAAACTGTTTCATATTTCTTAATTTTATAATGGATTTTGAACTAATGCTGGGTTTCTATCCAATTCTTGTTGTGGAATTGGTAGTAATTTTTTAGCTTCCGTAATTGGGTAGTTTACTGCATTGCCTGTTCTTAAATCAATCTCTACTAAACTATTCATTGTTGAAATCAATTGATTGTTTCTAACCAAATCGTCCCATCTATGCCCTTCTAAAAACAACTCTAACCTTCTTTCTTTTAAAATAGTGTTTCTTAAAATTTCTTGTGATGATTGTTGTGCTTGTGTTAAGTTTGGCAAAGAAACTCTATTTCTTATTTTATTAACTTCTGCTACTGCATTTGCAGTTTGTCCTAATTCATTAAGTGCCTCTGCTTTTAATAAAACAATATCTCCATATCTTAATAAGTATTGCCTATCTGCACTTGCAAATCCGTTTGCATTTTTCCACTTATATCCAAAAGGAATTAAAGTACCGGAACTATTTCCCCAATATTCATCAACCCAATTAACACTTTCAAATAAAATTGATGCATTTTTTCGAATAACATCACCTTCATCATCAAAAGCATTTACAATATCTACAGAAGGTGTTACAAATTTTCTCCAAGCATCACCAGAAATTGATGGAGGTAATAATAATTGTGGTCCAAAATTACCTTCATTTCCACCTAAATATTGTACTTCTATAATAGATTCTGCATTATTATAATTGTTACCATCAAATAATTGACTGTATTCTATTAAAGTGTAGTTTGCTTGACTTTGTTCTACTAAATTGATATAATTTAAAACTTTTGTATAATCTGTATTAGTTCTTTGCATTTCTGCTTTTGCAGCTAAAGCATTTGCTGCACCAAATGTTGCTCTTGCTTTATTTATGCTTGCGTCATTACCATAAGTATCAGGCAAAAAACTAGCAGCCAATTCTAAATCTTGAATAATTTGGTTGTAAACTTCATCTATTGATGCTCTTGGAATATTTACATCTTCTGCATTTACAGATACAATTGTATTGGTAATTAAAGGAACACCACCCCATAATTTTACCAAGGTAAAATAATGGTATGCTCTTAAAAATAGTGCCTCACCTTTTATTTGATTTCTTCTTTCATTTGTTAAAGTTGGATCTGTAATTGCATCAACTCTTTCTAAAACTAAATTTGCTTTAGAAATGGCATTGTATATGTTAGACCAATGTGTAAAAAGTCTGGAATGTGTTGGTGTAATCTCTAATAAATCTATTTGAAATATTTCTGGATTATCTCCTCCTGCATAATTATTATCAGATCTTACATCTTGAAATAAAATATTGTCCCAAACATAGTATTCTGATGACTGAAAAGATTCGTAAGCACCCACTAAAGCAGCTTCTATTTGGTTTCTTGTTTCATAAGCGTTTCCGCTAGTTTCTTCAGAAATAGGTTTTAAATCTAAAAACTCTTCACAAGAAGAAAGAAATAAGATTTGAAATAATACGAGTATTGTAATTTTATGTTTTTTCATATTTGTAAACTATTTAAAACTTTAAACTTGCTCCAAAAAGGATGTTTCTTGTTTGTGGGTAGGTCCCAAAATCGATTCCTCTAACTGTATTACTGCCACCAAAAGCATTTACTTCTGGGTCTAACCCAGAGTAATTGGTTATGGTAAATAAATTTTCGCCAGTTGCATAAAGTCTAATTTCTTTAATATTTAATTTATCTATAATTGATTTTGGTAAAGTGTATCCTAATGTAACTGCTTTGAATCTTAAGTAAGAAGCGTCTTCTATAAATCTTGTAGAAATTCTAGAGTTATCTGTATTACCAAAACTAGATCTTGGAATATTTGTAATATCTCCAGGTTGTCTCCATCTATCTAAAACAGCTGTAGATTGGTTTTTTGGGTCTGTCATTCCTTCTAATTCAATTCTAGTGGCATTTAACATTTCATTGCCTTGAGAACCTTCTAGTAAAATAGATAAGTTAAAATTTTTATAAGTCATTGAATTATTTATACCGTAAATAAAATCGGCATTTGCATTACCAATTATAGTTCTATCTTCAGCAGTTGGTGTAAATGTTGTTGTGCCATCTTTAGCAACATAATAAGCGTTTCCTGTTTGTGGATCTACACCACCAAAAATATAACCATATAAAATACCTAAAGGTTCGCCTTCTCTTACCAAACTTGCTTCACCTCTTCCTCCTGCAATAGAACCTTGAAATAATTCTTGTCCAACTAAATCAATAACTTCGTTTCTATTAAAAGAAATATTGAAAGAAGAATTCCATTTTAGTTCCTTTGTATCTATGTTTGTTGTTTGTAGACTGATTTCTAATCCTTTATTTTGAAGTTGCCCAATATTTTGAACTGCACTACTAAAACCAGATGATGTTGGTAGAGGTGCGTTTAATAATAAATCTTTTGTGTTTTTTATATAGGCATCAACAGTTAAACCAATTTTATTATCTAATAATGACACATCAATACCGATATTAGTTTGCGCAGATTCTTCCCATTTTAAAGATAGGTTTTCTATGGATGCAGGAAAAGTACCTGGTTGTGCAACACCACCAAAAGGATAATTTGCACCATTACCAACTCTACCCAAATAAGCGTAATTTGCTATTTGATCGTTACCAACTAATCCCCATCCAGCTCTTATTTTTAAATCGCTAACAAATGTTATATTTTCGAAAAAGTCTTCATTAGAAATTCTCCAGCCAGCAGAAAAAGAAGGAAAATACCCCCATCTTTGATTTGGTCCAAAAATACTAGAACCATCTATTCTTAAATTGGCGGTAACTAAATATTTATCATCAAAACTGTAGTTAACTCTACTGATAAAAGAAGCGTTAGCTTTTTCTGATTTTGTGGCAGTAGCCGCAAAAATTTCTGAACCTCCATTTGGGGTTGTTACACTTTCGCTAGCAAAGTTTCTTGTTTGTATTGCGCTATTTTCGAATAAAAATTTCTGTGTTACAGCCCCTACTAAAGCTTCTACTTTATGTTTGTTAAATTCTTTATTGTATTTTAATGTGTTTTCAAAGATGTAATATTTTGTACTATTTGTATTGCTGATTGATTGCCCGTTTATAGCTCTACCAAAACCAGTTCTTAAAGGATCTAAAAAGGAATCGAAAATACCATTACTATGGTCTATACCATAATTTAATCTATAAGTAAAATCTTTTAAAAAATTTGCCTCTAAGTATAAATTTCCTAAAAAACGTTGGCTATTAAATTCTCTTTGTAAACCATCTGTACTTGCCAAAGGGTTTTCCCAATTTTGAAAAGGATTGCTTGTAAAACTTCCATCTTCATTAAAAACACCAATAACGCTTGGTGTAGTTAAAGCTCCTAATAAAACTCCACCAGCATTTACATTATTATTATCGTTTACATCTACATCTGAATAAGAAATGTATGAAATTCGCGAACCTACTTTTAACCAATCGTTTATTTGCTGATCTAAATTAATTTTAAAACTAGATCTATCTAATTCAGCACTTCTAACAGCACCAACTTGACTTGTAAAACCAGCTGAAACATAATAATTTGTTCCTTCACTTTTACCAGAAATTGATAATTGGTAATTACTAGATAAGCCGTTCTGAAAAATTTCATTTTGCCAATCTGTTTGAGCTGTTAAAGAAGACCAATTTGTACTCAAACCCATTTCTGTCATTAAATCTCTGTATTGCTCTCCATTTAAAATAGGCAATGTTTTCCAAACCTGAGAAAAGCCTAAATAAGAATTTAAAGTAATTTGAGGTTTCGCCGTTTTTCCTTTTTTGGTGGTGATTAAAACAACACCGTTTGCACCTTGAGCACCGTAAATTGAAGTTGAAGAAGCGTCTTTTAAAATAGTAATTGCATCTATATCTTGTGGATTAATAGATCTAGTATCTGTTGTAGGAACTCCATCAACAACATATAAAGGCTCACTACCAGCATTAATAGAATTTGTACCTCTAATCCTTACACTAAAGCCTTGAGACGGTTTTCCTGAACTTGATAAAACTTTTACCCCAGCAGCTTGTCCTTGTAGTAAAGAACCTAATTGACTATTTCCTCTAGATTCTAATGTTTCTGCTTTTAAAGTTGATACACTACCAGTAATGTCTTTTTTTACTTGAGAGCCATAACCAACAACTACTATTTCATCAAGTTGTTCTGAGCTGTCTTCTAAAACAACATTAATAATTGTTTTTTCATTTACAGAAACTTCTTTTGTCTTCATTCCCAAATAATTGAAAACAAGAATTGCATCTTTTGGTATTTTTGTTGTAAAATTATATAAACCATCAAAGTCTGTGGTAACTCCATTTAAAGTACCTTTTAAGGAAACTGATACTCCAAAAAGTGGTTCATTAGTTTTATCTGTAACTTTTCCTTGAAGCGTAATTTGAGCTTGTATAAAAGAAAAAGAAAACAATGCAAACAGTAAAACTATTGATCTGTTTTTTATCATAAAATTATTTTTAATAAAAATATACTTAACAGTATATTATCTAAATTATGTACTAAATTAACTTTTGACAAAACTAAGCATAAGAAGATTTTTAAAAATTATTTTAATTTAAAAAAGTAGTAAAATAAATAGGTTTATATTAATAAAGTATTGATATTCAATTTTTTATTAATTTATAAATTTTAAAAAAAGTAGTTTTTTTAAATAAAAAAGTAGCTTACTATTATAAAAATACCAATAAAAAATATAGAATTTTTATTTTATGATATATTTTTAACATCATTTTCAAAAGATTCTCTTCCTTTCAAAGCATTATTCCTTAGTTTAACTCTATAATTATAGATAGTGCTTACAGAATATCTTAAGATTTTTGAAATTTGTTCGCTTTTAGTAATACCCAATCGTATCAAAGCAAAAATTCTTAATTCGGTGTTTAGTAACTCACTTTTTTTAACAACTACCCTTTTATCAACTTTTAATAGTTTATTAAAATCATCAATAAAATTAGGATAAATTTGTAAGAAAGATTCATCAAAATTTTTGTGAAACAACTTCATTTCTGTATCTACAACTTGTTTAGAGTTAGACATTTTCTTCAACTCATCTATCTTATTTAGTGTTACATATTTTTTCACCAATTTTCTGTAGATGTCTAATTTATTAATATAATCTGAATATAAATTTAAAAAGGTACCTATATATTTTTCTTTAATTAAGTTAGCTTCTAAAAGCTCTTTATATAGTTTATTTAAATTATCATTAGACAAATTAAGTTTAGTATTTACTTTATTGAGTTCAGTATTTGCGTTATCTAATTGAATTCTAGCTTCAGAAAGTCTTTTATACTGTTTATAACCAAATACAATAGTAAAAAGTAAAAAAACAGCAAGTACACTTATAAAAATTAAAGATTTAGTAAGTTTATTTTTTTGAATTTGACTTTCCTTTTCATAAGCCTCAGTAATTACAGGTAAAATATTAGATAAGTTTATAAAACGAAGTTTAGAATTAAAAAACTCTGCATCATCTAAAGAAAAGTTAATGTATTGATGCGCTTTAAAAATCTTTTTTTCTTCGTACAACATCATTGCTAATCGAGATAATGAGGCATTATCTTTAACAGATGCCTTAATATCTGAAATTGCAGAAAGTATTAAGTATTTCTTTTCTTCTTCTCTATTATTTGTTAAACCATGTAATAAAGATCTTTCAAAAGTTATTAATGAAAAATCTCTACTCCCAATTATTTTACCTTTTAATCTTTTTTCATTTACTTTTAATGCTTCTTCTAATAACCTATTATCTCGTAACTCCTTTTCTTTAATTCTTAAAAATTCATCAGAACTTTTAGGTAAAAGAAGAGATAACGAGTCTCTAAATTTTAAGTAATTCTGGTAATATAATACTTTATTTGATGGAATTGACGAATAAAAACTTAACTCTGAATACACTTCTTTAAGTGCATAAAAATAATTTACACGTAACTTATTAGGAACCTCTTTTCTATTTATCTCATTCAATACATCCAAAGATTCTTTATATCTGCCAGATTCAACTAAAATTTTTGCAAGTAAAATTTTTGAATCAATAATAACATCAATATCATTTATGCTATCTGCAAGTTTTTTAATTTCTAAAGTGTAATAAAGTGCCGAATCAAAACTATAAAATTCTAGTTCATAAATCAATTTTTTTGTAATTTGAAATCTGGTTTTGTCATCTAAAGAGTTGTCATTTAATATACTCTTATAGTTATTGACGAGTTTCTCTTTTTTAGCGTCAAATTCTAATCTTTTTTCCATTGTATTCTCTAATTTAACAATTAGTGAATCAACATTATTAGTAGTGTATAAAAAAGAAGAAAAAAACAAAAACGTAAGAAAATATTTAAACATTGTATAAACCTTAAATAAAAGTCTAAATTAATAAAATAAATTTATTAAAAAATTAGTTTACAGTATTGATACTGTTTTTAAATCTTTATCTAAAAGAATTTCCTTAAGTTTAATAATGTCACTACTTACTTTTCTATCAATCACTTTAGCATAAATTTGAGTAGTGGAAATACGTGAGTGACCTAACAATTGAGATACTGTTTCAATAGGTACTCCATTTGTTAAGGTGACAGTTGTCGCAAACGTATGACGAGCCAAATGAAATGTTAGGTTCTTAGTTATATCACATAAATCAGCAATCTCCTTTAAATATGAATTTAATTTTTGATTTGAAATTTTAGGAAAAATAGTTCTGTTAATTTCTGATTTTGGATGCACCTTGTATTTATCAATTAAAATTTTTGCTTTTGGAAGAATAGGAATTCTTAATAATTTATTCGTTTTTTCTCTTTTTTTAATAATCCATAATTCACCATCAATACCAAAATTAATATTATCTTCAATTAAATTGATTACATCAATATAACTTAAACCAGTGTAACAAGAGAAAATGAATAAATCCTTTACTAATTGAAGTCGAGGTATAGAAAATTGCTTTTCTTCAATAGTTGCTAATTCTATTTCAGTTAAAAAACCACGTTCTACTTTTTCAAACTTTGCTTTAAAATTCATAAATGGGTCTCTTTCTATCCATTCCAATTTAAAAGATAGTGTTATCATTTTACGAAAACGTTCAATATGCTTCATTACTGAATTGTTTCCCATTTTCTTTTGGTGATCTAATGGTTGATATTCTCTTAAGAATTTCTCTAATTTAAGAATGAAATTATAATCTAATTGCTTTAAGTAGATATCAGAAGTATTAAATTGTTTTTTAAGAAATTTTGATATGTATTTTTGGGTAGTGAAGTAATTCTTTTGTGTACCCCATTTTAATTTATTTACCATATTATCATTATGATATTTGATAATATCATTCAATGTATGATTTTGCTCATCTTCTTTTAAGTATCTAGATTTAATGGCTTGAGATGATATGAATTTATTTTCTAGTGTTAACTCATTTTTAGCTTGAATAATGCCTTTGCAGACTTGATTTAGGTGCTCATTGATTACTCTTGCTTCTTGATTAGTGCCTTTTACGCAGTTTTTAGAAGTGTTCCAATTTGTAATCTTGATTTTTCTTTTTAAACTGATTTCAGCTCTTTGTCCATTTACTGTAATTCTAGCATACAAAGGAGCTTCTCCATTTTTAGCTCTAGATTGTTTTAGCCAAAACAGGATACTGAATGTGGTGGAAGTTTTCATAATTTTTCGTCATTAAATTTGTTAAACAATTATTTTAAGACGAAAGTCAAATCAATACAATTCGGTTACCTTTTTTTGCTTTTGATATTTAGGTAACCTAATAGGTCACTTATTTGTTTAAATTCAATCAAATTTTATGATTTCCTAAAAACCACAAAACCCTGATAATCGTAAGATTACCAAGGTTTTATACTAATATGATAATTAAAGTTGTCGGGGTGGCAGGATTCGAACCTGCGACCTCCTCGTCCCAAACGAGGCGCGATGACCGGGCTACGCTACACCCCGAAAATAGTCATCAATTTTAGGACTGCAAATATAGAATAATATTTATATATTGTATTTATTTTTTTAAATTTAATTTTGTAAAGATCATGAAGCAATTTATTTATACAATATTATTCTTTTTAAGTGTTGCAGTTTTTTCTCAAAATAAAGAATATGAGTTGGTTGTACCAGATCTTATAAATCCATGGGGATTTACTTTTTTGCCAGATAATTCCATGTTAATCACAGAAAAACAAGGTAAATTAATCCACTTTAAAAACGGAAGAAAAACTCAGATTACAAATCTTCCTAAAATTTATGTCCGTGGTCAAGGTGGTTTTTTAGATGTAGAATTGCATCCAAATTATAAAGAAAATGGGTGGATCTATTTTACATTCGCCTCTTCTGAAGGATCAGGAAGTGGTGGTAACACTACATTAATGAGGGCAAAATTAAAAGACAATCAATTAATAAATAAAGAAATTTTATATAAAGCGTACCCAAATACTACAAGAGGTCAACATTTTGGATCAAGAATTACGTTTGATGCAAAAAATCACGTTTATTTTAGCATTGGAGATAGAGGAAATAGAGATGTAAATCCGCAAGATATTACTAGAGATTGTGGTAAAATTTATCGCTTAAATGATGATGGCTCAATCCCAAAAGACAATCCGTTTGTACATCATAAAAATGTTAAAAAAGCAATTTTTAGTTTTGGACATCGAAATCCACAGGGAATGGAAATGAATCCTTTTACCAATGAAATTTGGGCACACGAACATGGTCCTAGAGGTGGAGATGAAATTAACATCATAAAAAAAGGAGAAAATTATGGTTGGCCAAAAGTAAGCTATGGAATTAATTATAGTGGAACTAAATTTACAGATAAAACGAGTGCTCCAGGTATGAAAAGCCCCATTCATTATTGGACACCTTCAATTGCGCCTAGTGGTATGGCTTTTATAAATAGTGATAAATACGGTAAATGGAAAGGTAATTTGTTAGTGGGGTCTTTAAAATTTCAATATGTAAGTAGGTGTATTTTAAAAGGTGATAAAGTTTTTAAAGAAGTAAAATTATTAAAAGATATTGGTAGAGTACGTTCTATTGAGCAAGGCTTAGATGGTTATATTTATATAGGTGTAGAAAATTTAGGAATTGTTCGTCTATTGCCAAAATAGATTTTTTAATTACTATTCTTTTCTCTTATTTTTTTATCATAAAAACTTATAAACTTTCTCTTTTTTAAGATGTAAAAATTTATATTTTTACTACTCAAAATTGAAACACAATATGATGTCTGAAAATATAGAAAAAATTAAATGTTTAATTATTGGTTCTGGGCCAGCAGGCTATACTGCAGCAATTTATGCAGCAAGAGCAGATATGAAACCAGTTATGTATACAGGAATGCAAATGGGAGGGCAATTAACAACTACTACAGAAGTTGATAATTTTCCTGGATATCCAAATGGTACAGATGGTACAGCTATGATGACAGATTTGCAAAAACAAGCAGAACGTTTTGGCACAGAAGTTCGTTTTGGTTTGGTAACTAAAGTAGAATTAAACCCAGAAGTAGGAGGTATACATAAAGTTATTGTAGATGAGTCTAAAGAAATTGTAGCAGAAACAATAATTATCTCTACTGGAGCAACTGCAAAATATTTAGGTTTAGAAAGTGAACAACGTTTAATTGGAGGTGGAGTTTCTGCCTGTGCCACTTGCGATGGATTTTTCTATAAAGGGCAAGATGTTGTAGTGGTTGGAGCAGGAGATACAGCTGCAGAAGAAGCTACTTATTTAGCAAATATTTGTAAAAAAGTAACTTTATTGGTGCGTAAAGATTATATGAGAGCATCTAAAGCAATGCAACATCGTGTAAATAAAACTGAAAATATAGAAGTTTTATACAATACAGAAATTGATGAAGTTTTGGGTGATAATGTAGTAGAAGGTGTAAGAGCAATCAACAATCAAACAAAAGAAAAGCACGATATTTCTGTAACAGGTGTTTTTATTGCTATTGGTCATAAACCAAATTCAGATTTATTTAAAGGTGTCTTAGATATGGATGAAACAGGTTATTTAATTACTGAAGGTAAGTCTACAAAAACAAATATGCCAGGAGTTTTTGCAGCCGGAGATATACAGGATAAAGAATACAGACAAGCAGTTACTGCTGCAGGTACAGGTTGTATGGCAGCTTTAGATGCTGAACGCTATTTAGGTGCTTTAGAATAGATTTAATTTTTGATATAAAAAAAGAGATTACATTTTTTGTAATCTCTTTTTTATATCATTAAATCAGTGTTTTAAGCTGATACAGATGCTTTCATTGATTTTCTATACGTAAAAGAATTAAAAATATTTCTTTTACCAAAATTGTTCATAGATCTTGCATTTATAAATTTTCCGAAAAGAATTTTATTTACACCAAAATATTCATAAGTATTACCATCAGTAAAGGTTACCTCTAATAACATACTTTTATGATGCCAATCTGATACCTGAAATTCTGTAATCGTTTTTTTATAAGCTTCTAAATTAGCTGCTTTGGTTTCTGGTGCTATACTTACTAAAAAGTGATAACCATCTATAATCTCAGTACTTTTTATATCAGCCTCAGCTTTGTTTTCTGCATCTTGAAATTTATCTGGATGCCATTCTTTAACTAAACCTCTATATGTTTTTTTTAACTCTTTTAAATCTATTGCTCCTTCTACGTTAAAGAGTTTTTTATATTGTTTTATACGCTTCATTATCTTGTTTATAAAATGCGTGCAAAAGTATTGATAAAAAAGCGATTAGCTATTTTAATTTGTTTTATTTCTAAATAATTTTAAAAAAACCACTGAAAAGAAAACACAGAATAGAATATCATTAATTCCGTAAAT
>QGCY01000092.1_pt1 | contig 22858 bp, 21 predicted proteins | sample 4708041 | NCBI WGS metagenome assembly QGCY01 (sample SAMN08941164, study PRJNA450518) | Sediment metagenome, whole genome shotgun sequencing project. | biome: grassland soil; feature: grassland; material: soil; isolation source: soil 14 days enrichment with methanethiol and mixed carbon source ... | reverse complement strand
TGCCAGCGGCAAACTCGAAGTCCTCGGCACCGCCAATGGCGAAAACCCGTTGATCTTCAACAAAACACCGCTACTAGGCTGCGACGTGTGGGAGCATAGCTACTACATCGATTACCGCAATGCCCGCCCGAAATACCTCGAAGCCTTCGTGGATAATCTAGTGAACTGGGATTATGTTGCGGAACTTTTCGAAGCCGGGACCGTTAAAATAGCGGCATAAGCTTGGCACGAACCACTTCAAACAAATGAAAAAGCGCCTTGCCAGAGGCGCTTTTTTTATTATAGATAACAACGATGAAGCAAATTTATTTTCTCCTATCTGCAGCCCTTTTAAGCGTTCCGTCCTTGGCAATCGCCAATGAAGACATCCCAACGCCCCCAGAAAAAACCGAGGCAACACTCGAAGATGCCATTCCCGATGACATCCTCAATGAAAAAACTCGTTTCATTACCCTTACAATTGAAAATGATAAATTCGGCAACGGCACCGACGAATATTACACACACGGCACGCGTCTGACTTATTATGATTACAGTGCTAAGATGCCTATTCTCTCAGGACTACTCGATCAAATTGTACCCACTTTTGAGATTACCGATAAAACCGGTGTCTATTACAGCATTGGGCAAAATCTCTACACGCCCGCCAACCTGACACAAAGTAACCTCATCCAAGATGATCGCCCTTATGCGGGATTTCTTTATGGCTCAGCCGGATTCTCCACCCTTTCGGACAACCATATCGATGATGTTGAAGTCACATTAGGTATCGTTGGCCCTGCTTCATTGGGCGAACAAACTCAAAAAGAAGTCCATAAAGTCACAGATTCCACTCACCCCAAAGGCTGGGATAATCAATTAAAAAATGAACCCGGTCTTATCTTGTCGTGGGAACGCCAATGGCCCAGCCACCTCAACACAACAATAGGGCCATTAAACTTTCGCACCATCCCACATATCGGGGTTTCGCTGGGGAACGTCTATACTTATGCCTCCACCGGCACCACACTACAGCTAACCCCCAAGCGCTACCAATGGCAAGCTCAACCCCCTCGCATTCGCCCAGCAATGCCCGGCAGCGGTTTTTTTGCAGTCCCTGAAAATCGCTGGGCATGGTCTGCTTTTGCGGGCGTTGAAGGCCGCGCAATCGGGCGAAATATTTTCTTAGATGGTAACAGTTTTACGGACAGTCACTCAGTCGATAAAAAATACTTCGTCGCAGATGCCAATGCAGGCGTTGCGCTCATGCATGGCAATACCCGTATTACCTACACCATGAATTGGCGATCAAAAGAATTTAGAAATCAGGAACAAGACACCGTCTTTGGCGCTCTTTCAATCGGCTATCGCTTTTAAATCGGTAATAAAACCGCAACTACGCGGCGTCCTTCAGCCATCAACACGTTATAAGTTCGGCATGCCGCGCCTGTATCCATCACCTCAATGACTAATCCACCGGCTTTTAAAGCCTGCCTTAATGGAACAGGCATAAAAGCAATTTCTGCCCCGGTGCCTAACAAAACAACATCAATGTCATGGGATCGTGATAATAACGAGGAAAAATGCGTCTCGGCCAACGCGCTCATAGACACGGGAGCATCCTCCCACATGAAGACATCAACCGGATCAACGATAACTGCGCCTTCATAAACCTGACCGGAAATCTTAAACTGACCGCCAGCATAAGATTGAATAATCTGGGCATCACTTCGAACCAGCGGGGTAATATCCATCACACCCTCTTATGATGTTTCTTCTGCAAGCTTTGGGTCTTGAGCCACGCGCCCTTTGCGTACATCCATGAATAAGAGCATCGGCGCCGCAATAAAGATCGATGAATAGGTTCCGACCACAACCCCAACAATCAAAGCACTAACAAAGCCGCGCAGAACTTCGCCGCCAAAGACATACAAAGCAATCAAGGCCAATAACGTGGTAAACGATGTCATCGTTGTACGGGCCAGCATTTGATTGATCGATAGGTTAAAGAGCTCTTTCAGCGGTTTTTTCTTATAACGTCGTAAATCTTCGCGAATACGGTCAAAAACAACCACCGTATCGTTGATCGAATAACCGGCAACCGTCAAAATCGCGGCCACAGTTGATAAATTAAACTCCATCTGGGTCAAAGCAAAAAAGCCTAAAATCGCCAGCGTGTCATGGATCAACGCCGCCACCGAAGCAATACCAAATTGCCACTCAAAACGAAGCCAGACATAGGCCATAATCCCCAATAATGAGAATAAAATAGCGTTTATCCCCTGCATTTTAAGCTCTTCGCCCACTTGCGGACCAACAAATTCAACCCGGCGAACATCATAGCCCCCCTCACCAAAGCGCGCGCCCAAAGAGGTGCGGATTTTATCAACCGCCGCGGCTTGCACTTCTGGACCGCCTTCTTGCTCAGGCAGGCGGATCAACAAATCCTGAGGCTCGCCAAACTCTTGAATTGAAATAGACCCCAACGACAATTCATTTAAATCACCCCGTAAGGCTGCCAAATCGGGGAGCTCATTTGTTTTAATCTCAATCAAGCTACCACCGGTAAAATCAATACCAAAGCTAAGACCACGCTCTGCAATCAAAAAGATGGCGCCTGCCAACATCAAGAACGACAAAACAAAAGCGATATAGCGCCCCCCCATAAAATCAAAGGAAGCATTATCCGGAACTAAGTGTAAACCTTTCATCAGATCGATCTCCTAAATCGGTAAATTTTGAGGGCGACGACCTTTCAGCCATAGCACTACTAATAAGCGTGTCACCATAATCGCGGCAAAAAATGAGGTCATAATCCCGATGCCCAGCGTCACGGCAAAGCCTTTAATAGGCCCGGTACCAAATGAGAACAGAATAAAGGCCGCAATCAACGACGTTAAGTTAGAATCCACAATCGTCGACATCGCATGGCGATACCCCGCATCAATCGCATTAATCGCCTTGCGACCTAACGCAAGCTCTTCGCGGATACGTTCAAAAATCAAGACATTCGCATCTACAGCCATCCCGACGGTTAACACAATACCGGCAATCCCTGGCAAGGTTAAAGTCGCCTGCACCATGGATAACACACCCATAATCAGCCCCAAATTAACCACCAAAGCCACAGACGCAAATGCACCAAACAAGCTATAGGTCACAATCATAAAGACCAGAACGCCAATCATACCATAGAGACTGGCCATTTTACCTGCGGCAACAGAATCAGCCCCTAAAGACGGACCAACACTGCGCTCTTCCAGCACATACATCGGCGCGGGCAGCGCACCAGCACGCAATAAGGTCGCAAGCTCCGCCGCGCTAGCATAATTAAAGTTACCGGTAATCACGCCAGAGCCACCACAAATAGCCCCTTGAATGGTCGGCGCACTCAAAATCTCTTCATCGAGTACAATCGCAAATGGCTTACCGACATTATCGCGTGTCACATCACAAAACAGATGCGCACCAACCCCGCCCAATTTAAAGCCAATCGCAACCTGCCCTTGCTGATCAGTTGGGTAAGCATCATCCAGCATATCACCTGTAATCAAAGCTTCACGTTGTAAGGTTAAACGGCGCTCAGGATTATCAGCCTCCGGCAAGATTAAGCCTCCGGCTTGGCCGGGCTCTGCCAATAAATGGAATGTCAATTTCGCCGTCGTGCCAATCACTTTTTTAAGTGCACTGGCATCCCCTCCAGGGGCTTGTACTAAAATACGGTCATCGCCCTGACGTTGGATTAATGGCTCCGTCGTGCCAAGCGAGTCAATGCGACGGCGAACAATCTCAATGGATTGATCCAGCGTTTGAGATTGAATTCTCACGCGAGCTTCACTGCCATAAGACAGCGCCATCGCACCGTCATCACGAACGTCGATATCAAGATCTTCATAGTTTTTACGAATCAGCTTACGCGCATCTTCAGCCCGATTTTGGTCACGGATCACTAGCAATATTTGCTCATCCGACTCATGAAGATCCAGCTTGCGGTAGCTGATCTTTTCCTTGCGCAAAGTTGATCGCATATCTTGGCGAATGGTTTGCAAGCGCTCCACAAACACGCCATCGACCGCCACCTGATAAAGCAAATGCGCACCACCACGCAAATCAAGACCTAAATTAACCGTACGGTGAGGCACCCAATCAGGTAAATTATCGCGCATTTGCGCAGACATAAAATTAGGGGCGGTATAAGCAAATCCGCCCAGACACACCAGAACAGTTAGAATAATCTTCCAACGAGCCAAATAAATCATAAGATCTAAAACTTTCTAAAAACCTATCATGCTGGCCCGAACAACACATCCGGGCCATCACATATAAAAACATTGCCTTAAGCAGATGCTTTTTTCTTAGCTGTTGTTTTTTTAGCCGGTGCTTTTTTAGCAGGCGCTTTTTTCGTTGCAGTCTTTGCTGACGCAGCCTTAGTCGCAGGCTCTTTCTTAGCTGCAGACTTCTTCGCAGGCTTTTCTTCTTTCAGCACTGCGCTGGTCTCATCTGCCTTACCAGCAATGGTAGAGCGCAAAGCCGTTACCTGCATGCCACCGCCAAGGTTAAGCAAAACTTCTTTATCGTCGACAATCTTTTCGACTTTAGCAACCAAGCCACCACCTGTGATAACTTTATCGCCTTTTTCCAGCGCCGATAACATCTTGCTATGTTCTTTAAAGCGTTTTTGCTGAGGCATAATCAGCAAAACATAAAACAACACGACCATCACGATCAGTAAACCGAAATTCCATAGTGGACTTGGCGCAGGCGGAGCCCCAGCAACGCCTTCCATTCCTTGAGCAAAAGCTTGAGAAATCAACATATCTTCCCTCTCCATCTTGGGTGTAAATTGGGCCGACTATAGCGCGTTCAAAGGCCACGACTCAAGCCCTGCTTTACGGTTTGTCCACAAGGACACACCAACACACGTGTCTTATGCCTTCAGGCATTCGAAGGATTAAAAAGAAGAAGCATTGAAAAAATGATTTACAGGTATCGAGCCGGATTAATCGCACGTGTCCCGCGACGAATTTCAAAATGCAATTGCGGCGAATTCACCGCCCCTGTTGACCCAACCGCACCAATGGTCTGGCCGCGTTTGACCACTGCACCGCGCGCCACATCAATTTTATCCAAATGCGCATAAGCACTCATCCACTGGTCGGCATGACGCACCAAAATCAAATTACCAGAGCCTTTAAGCTCATCCCCCACATAAACCACCACACCGTTCTCGGCTGCTGCCACTGGCGCACCACGCGCCGCGGCGATATTAATGCCATCATTATGCAGCCCCCCTGCTTTCGACCCATATGACGAAATCACCTTGCCTGAAGTTGGCTGTAAAAACTTAGAGGATGAGCGCGCCGGCGTTTTCGCAGTAATCTTCGCCCGCGCCTGACGTGTTGGCTTCGCTGCCGGTTCAGGCTTTTGATTGCTCAACGGCGACACCACAGATGGCTTTGCGGCTGGTCGCGCTGCCACTGCGACTTTCGTTTCTTCCTGCACTTTTCCGCTCTCAGAGGGAAGCTGAAGCACCCGTCCCGGCGTAATTGTATAGGGCGGACTCAGATGGTTCATCCGTGCGACCTCATGCAGGGAAACATCAAAAAGCCGTGAGATTGCGTAAAGATTGTCACCAGATTTCACCTCATACTCCAAAGGCGGCGGCAAGCGCAAACGCTGCCCCACAGCTAATTTAAATGGTGCAGAGAGATGGTTGTAATAAATAATATCACGCATCACCAGATTATAGCGCTGCGCAACACTCCACAACGTATCACCAGCGCTCACATTATGGACACCAGCACTACCCTCACCGGAACTTTTACCGTATAGAGTCACCGGTGCAGGCGGTTGCCTCAAACAACCGGCCAACACACCCAACGACAAGACATAAATCAAAAAAAGAAAACGGGACCCCATCACAAAGCTATTATAGAGCCATCGTCGCAAGAATTAAAGACGCTATTAAAGGCTATCCCGTCATTCAGTATATCGAACGTCACTCCACATCCGGCAATAAGGGAACAAATCGCACCGGCATCAAACGTTGCACTGAAAACGTATCCGGCCCTTCCTTACGATAAGCACTCAAATATTGATCTCCTGGCTCCCCGATCGGGATCACCATGCGCCCGCCAACCGCCAATTGATCAAACAAAGCCTGCGGCGGGCTTTTACGCGCAGCGGCCGTCACAATAATCTTCTGAAAAGACAGGGCCTCTCCGCCCGCATGGTGCGGCCAGCCTTTCATGCCGTCCCCACAAATCGCAGTGACATTCCGTAATTTAAGTTCGTCAAAACGATCCTGCGCCCCGGCAGCAAGCGGACGATGACGCTCAATCGAGTAAATGCGCCGCGCCAAATGGGATAATACCGCCGTTTGATAGCCACACCCTGTGCCTATCTCCAGCACTTGATCACGGTCGGTAAGCTGTAAAGCTTGGCTCATCTTCGCCACCACCAAAGGCTGGGAAATTGTTTGCCCCAACCCAATCGGCAATGCCATATCATCCCACGCCTGCGACTTCACCGCATCGGGCACAAAAAAGTCACGCGGCACACGCTCCATCGCCCCCAGTACAGCCATATCGGTCACACCCTTGTTACGGAGCTCCATAATCAAACGAATGCGGCGATTTGTATCTTGTGTGCTGACTTGAGTGTTCATCAAGAGAAACTAACAAAAACCATCACAAAAATCTTGCAAAATTAATTTAACATAATTATAAATTAAGGGCTATGGATACTAAATTACAAAAAATATTGGTTGAAGCATTTCAAGCAAACGCCATCATTGGCATGCATATCGACTTGCAAAAATCCTTTGGCAGCGCCGGCCAAATGCCTCATTTTGCGACGGCAGATGAGCTTGCAAACAATTTACGCAAGTACGGACAGCAAAACATTTGGGTTGCTTATAACGACTACGACTCCGGCCCTATTCCGCCACAGGAATACCAACCGTTAATCCGGCAACGAAGCTTACGACATCCAATCGGGCAACTATCACACGATGATAACTACGCCTTCGAAGGTGTTTCTCCTCACGATCCCGATATCATCTTTTCCAAAAAGGATAATAACGCCCTGCTAAATAAAAAAATTGCGGCTTATTTAGACGAACAGGATCCAAGCCTGTTTATCATCAGTGGCATGCACCATGATGAATGTATACCGGAAACCATTGCCGGCATCATACGCTGGCAAGAAAAAACAAAAACACCTCGCCCCATTATTGTTGCCTATGATGCAACCGATCTGCCTCAGAGCATCCGCAGGCCTCAAGACCATTTCAGAAGCAAAGTCGCCGAACATTTTCACAGCTACTACGCCCGAAACCCTAGAGCAGGCTTCCGCAACAGCGTCTACACCGCCAGCGTGAGCGAAATACAAGATTACTTACAACCATCTATGGCTGCGTAATCTTTGCTATCCCCATACACTTACTGCAAAACAGCACTCAGATAAATTTGTTGAATAAAAGAACTATGGTCATCGTCCCGCCTAAGAATAATCACGTTACCTACTAGCAAACCATAACGCTGACCATCCAATTCAAAATCCAACACAGTTGGAAAATCATCTGCCTGCAAAACACCATTATCAGTAAATGTAATAAGGGATGAAAAATCAAAAACTTGAACAGGATTCTCTTGATACAAAACCGTTAAAACATTGCCTTCCAGATTAAAACGCAAGCCATCAAGAATAGCATCATCCTTTAATTGCCTGTCCTGTCCTAAAAGAATACTACCGCTCCACTTAGTCTTAAAAAGACGGATACGCTCATAGCCCGCAAAATCGGAAAGCTGGTAAGCATTCGTTCGCTTATCAATGGAATATTTTTGAATTCCGGAATTCTTCTGATGCCGAGAGGTAAACGAAAACCCCATTGCCGCGATAATTTGGTTTTGCCGTTGATAACGACGTTTTTTTTCACCAGCATCAGCATAAACATCTGGGAACCATGTTCGCAACTGATTGTCATGATTTGAATTAACCAGATATCGAACAATAGAACTAATATCGCTACGTACATCAGCAGACAAATTTCCATTCTTTTCAATACGTCCGTCTACCAATATTTGATGTGTTTCCAGCAATGTTTTCAGACGAGAAACCTGACTACGCTCTGCTACAGCAGAAGCCCCCCACGGCCCAAATGAAGCCAAGCACAAAAACCCAGACAATACCATCATGATGTATTTCAGCCGCAATCGTTTCAACAGGTGCAACACGATTAAAACCGCTAACCACACCCCCAACAGCACAACCGCGTAACGCTTTTCAGTGACTCCGTATTGCGAAATACGCTCGCCAATAGCCAAAAACAAAACAGCCACTGGCAGGATCAAAACAGGAAAAAACCATTTACAAAACAAACGAAAAACAGCAGCCCCCTTCTCACGCAGAGGCCATCCAATCACATAGGTAAGCACGCCCATTCCTGCGAAACCGGCGATCATCATGGAAAGTTGTCCACGTGGCAATTCCATCGCAAGTGCCATCTTGACGAAATAAGCATAGACAATCAGAAAATAAACGCTCACCAATGGCGTTAAAATCCAGTCGAGGATAAAGTGTATCTGCGGAGGCGCTTTGCATTCCTCTTCATCAAACTCAAAACGCTCCGCTACCCATGACAGCGTATAGACCGGTGTCAGGACGCTCGCAGCAAAAAGCCAAATGTCACCCCAAATACGATTAGAAATATCAAGCTCAAACAAATATTTGACACTGGCCAAAGCACCCAAAGCACCCGCGCCCCACAAAAGCCCCGCTGCATTTGAAATAAGCCAGCCAATCCACAATTGCTTATTAAAAACCCATAAAGAATCATCACTATCGCTTTTCAGATAGGCAGCAAAAGTAATACACAACAAAAAGGCTGGCATAAAAAAGGTAAAAAACACCATCCCCTGCAGATGAAGCAGAGCAATGACCACAGCAAACCCTGGAAGAGCAAGCAACATTTCTTTTGCAAAAGCCCAAGTCCGGGATTCCGCAAGCAAACGGACAATACCAAACCAAAAATAGCCCAGAGCCGCATAAAGCAAAATATTAGAGCCCGACAAATCAATAATCTTATGGGTGTCCAGCAATGAGCACACAAAGAAAACAAGACAGCACAAAACCGAGAGAGGAAAACGCAAAAGCGTCGCCCTCACCCCCTCAAGCGGCAATAAAAAAGAGAGTTTGGAAAAAAAGCCCTTCATCGCGACCTCCTTATGCGGCCGTAATTTTCTCAATCCCGCCCATATACGGTTTCAGCACATCCGGCACCCAAATGCCGCCATCGGATGGATCGTAATAATTCTCCACCACCGCGATAAGCGCACGACCAACCGCAACGCCTGAACCGTTAAGGGTATGAACAAAGCGCGTCTTTTTCTCAGACTTTGAACGACAACGCGCATTCATACGGCGCGCTTGGAAATCCCAACAATTTGAAACCGATGAAATTTCACGATACGCTTCTTGCCCCGGCAGCCATGCTTCCAAGTCATAAGTCTTACGCGCACCAAAGCCTGTATCACCGCTACACAGCACAATCGTGCGGAACGGAATTTCCAGCTTTTTCAAAACCGCTTCGGCGCATTGCACCATGCGCTCATGCTCTTCTTCGGATTTGTCCGGCGTGGTCACGCCAACCATCTCGACCTTATAGAATTGATGCTGACGCAACATACCGCGCGTATCACGCCCGGCAGAGCCTGCTTCGGAACGGAAGCACGGGGTAAAAGCGGTATAACGGCGTGGCAGGCTTTCCTCATCAACGATCATCTCCGCCACGATATTGGTCAACGGCACCTCAGATGTTGGAATAAGAAAATGATCTGTCTCGCGCGTCGAGAACTGATCCTCGGAAAATTTCGGCAATTGCCCGGTCCCGAACAACGCATTATCACGCACCAATAAAGGCGGCGACATTTCGGTATAGCCATGCTCCCCCGTATGGGTATCAAGGAAGAATTGCGCTAATGCGCGCTCCATCCGGGCCATCGCCCCGCTGAGCATCACAAAACGACTACCAGACATTTTTGCTGCGGTTTCAAAATCAATCATGCCCAATTTCTCACCGATATCAACATGATCCGGGCCTTTAGGCACTTTGACCTCACCGACTTTACGAACCTCGACATTGTCGGCTTCATCATCACCATCAGGCACTTCATCGGCCATAATATTCGGCAACCCCGCCAATACGGTTTTCAATTGCTCGTCCAACTCGCGCTCACGAACCTCCAGCGCGCCCATCTTTTCCTTAAGCGCACTCACCTCATCCATCACAGCTTGCGCATCGCCGCCCTCAGACTTGATCTTACCAATCTGTTTGGATTTTTCATTACGCTCGGCTTGAATATCTTGCAGCTCACTTTGCGTGTTACGACGCGCCTCATCCAAGGACAAAATCTCAGGCGACTGCGCGCCCAGCCCACGGCGCTTCATCGCCGCATCAAAAGCTTCTGGATTTTCCCGGATTAAACGTAAGTCATGCATAGGATAAGACCTCTTGGTTATTGGGTTAAAATTATGCTACAAAATCTTATGCACGATGTTTATAGCGTATGCAAACCCGAAAACCCATTGCCGGTTATTTTCGATTCACCACATAGCGGTACCTGCTATCCGGATGATTTTAACTATGCTTGTGATTGGGATGCGCTCAAAGCTTGTGAAGATCACTTCGTCGATGAATTATTTAAAGGTGCTCCTGAACAAGGAGCCACCTTGCTGAGCGCCCTCTTCCCGCGCAGCTATATCGACGCCAACCGCGCCATTGATGATATCGACCCCAAGCTGTTGGGCTATACGCCTTGGCCGGGCTACAGCGCACCATCCTTACGATCAAAAGCTGGGATTGGTTTGGTGCGCCGCCTCATCCGCGAAGGGATGCCCATTTACAAGGGCGCCCTTTCCCCTGAAACCATTCAATCACGCATCGATCAATATTACCGCCCCTATCACCAAGCCCTATCGGATTTGCTGGAAAACACCTATGCGCAACATGGCACATATTGGCATATCAATTGCCATTCCATGCCTCAAGTCAGCGCCATACCGCGCCGCCCGTCTGCCTTTGATGGCGCCAATGCCCGCGCGGCGGATTTCACACTCGGCGACCGTGATGGCACCACATGCTCTCCAGCGTTTACACGGTTACTTCGCGATTATATTAAGGGGCTGGGCTACCATGTCACCATCAATGATCCGTTTAAAGGAGTGGAGCTTGTCAAAGCATACAGCAACCCGTTTCGCGGACGCCATAGCTTGCAAATTGAAATTAACAAAGCACTTTATATGGATGAAAACACCGGACAAAAGAACGATAATTTCGGCGCGCTACAAAACGACATCACCAAAATCATCCATTTTATTTGTGGCTATGCTTGCGCCCAAACACAGCCCATCGCCGCAGACTAAGTAAAGCTTAGATATCTTCTTCTTCCAAAATAACTGTTTTGCAATCGCTACTCGCCAGCTTGGGGGTTTGAGCCTCTAAAGTGTAAGACGACACACATTTTGTTTTCGAGGTAAACTGAATACCCGGGGCCTTATGATCCCAAGGGTCTAAACGCAGACCACTTTCTGTCATGATTTCTTGTGTTGTGGCAACATTCTGGCTGGCATTATATTCAAAATCGGTAATTTCAATATCAACCAGATAGTCTTTGATCGCTCTAGGTCCGTAAACATAACTATTAATATAGTCGGCCTTGGAAAGCTCTACCTCCGGAGACGGGCTTCCTGCACCGGGCTCGATCGTTTGTATGATGATTGCAACATCTTGATCAATCGAGGAATCCAAAAACGCCGACAGGTCATCCAACTTCTCTTTATGAGTGAGGAGATCTTCCAGATTTTTCTTGCTCTGGATCAGTGTTTCCTCAACGGCCTCCTCAGGCGTTTTACAAAACGCATCCGAGCTAATAAGCAAGCCGCCAAGTACAGCGGTGATAATAAAAAACCGTTGAAAATTCATAGTTAAAACCCTTTGATTATGAAAATATATTAATCATAAACATGGCCAAACTGTCAAGAAAAAAGCCTGCAATAAATGCAGGCTTTCCACTGTTTTTTTATATTGTTTAAAATTACATCACTGGTGTGTTTACAACACGGTTACAGTTCATACCTGTAATTTTGATTTCATTATATCGTTTCTGAATTTCCAAGTTACAGCGCGCATTTGCATGCTGAAGCTGCGCACCGTTATAATAACCCGCATAAGGTGTTAATGCGTAATTATAACCAAATTCACCGATATTCACATCCAGCGTCGCAGACTTTGCGTCGGCTGGCATACGTGTACCTAAGATGGCAATAGATTGATGATAACGTGGAATAACAGATTTCTTATGCGCAATTGCATTGATGAAATCATCTTTTGAATCTGTCTTCACACTGGTTGGATGAACATACCCATAGTTATATGGATAACGATAATAATTTTTGTCATTCCAATTGTTCCAACCATCATAAGCAACATAACCATGATAGCCATTAGGCCAATAATTATTATTTGCCTCTTTGAACGAAGCACTTGAATCAATTTTTTGTTTCAAAAAGCTACGAGTCATCGTTGGGCTTGGATTGTTGATTGCATTAGTCAGCTGAGCTACGAATGTATTGACTTCATAAATTGAAAGTCGCTCATCCGCTTGAGCTTGACCAGAAGAAACGGCACAAATAAGTGCCGCGGCTGTTGTTAGCAGTACCCCTTTAAGTTTCATATTTTTCCCCTTAATTGATTGATTAAATCTTCTAACTTAATCATTAAAACATGAAGCCCTTAACGGAAGATTAATACGGAAAACTAAAATTATAAAAAAATAAAAACTGTGGATGAGCATCAAGGAAAAGCATGGCTCCATGCCTCTCGCAACGCTTCATTCAATGTCTGCATATCAGCATCAACTCCCAGATTTTTTAAACTTGTCACCCCATATGACGCCAAACCACAAGGTACAATACCATCAAAATGACTCAAATCCGGCGAGACATTAATAGACACCCCGTGAAAAGTAACCCAGTGCCGAACCCTCACCCCCAACGCGGCAATCTTTTTTTCCAAACCGTCTTTCGGGTCAACCACCCAAATACCCACACGCCCTTCGCGACGTTCACCCACCACGCCTAAGCTTGCCAGACTACGAATAATCCATTCCTCAAGGCTCCAGACATAGCGTTTAATATCGGGCTCAGACTGACGTTTCTTAAGATCCAACATCGCATAAGCCACGCGCTGTCCCGGCCCATGATACGTATACTCCCCCCCCCGGCCTGTTTGATAAACCGGAAAACGTGCATCTAACAAATCATCGGCCTTTGCACTGGTGCCCGCCGTATAAAGTGCCGGATGCTCCAACAACCAAACCGCTTCCTGTTCACTGCCCGCACGAATAGCCGCCACACGAGCCTCCATTTGGGCAAGTGCCGTTTCATATTCCACCGGCTCTGTACTGACCAACCAATCCATAGCTAAGCTTTTACCGCCAAGGCTTAGGGCAAGGCAATCCCTTTTCATGCTGCACCCTAAAATCAGTCCCTCAAGCGCATCGCAGCGCAGCATGAAACACGCTTGCCAGCGCGCATTTGATCTGATAGGAAATCCCAGAGTTTTATTACCGATAATAAAGCATTCAGGCTTGCGGCCGTGGCGGAATCGGTAGACGCGCAGCGTTGAGGTCGCTGTGGGAGTTAAATCCCGTGGAGGTTCAAGTCCTCTCGGCCGCACCATATATTGACTGTCTTGCCATTTGATTGCTTTGCAAGCTTTGGTGTGACAACAAAAATTAATGAGTTTTTTATCACTGCACACGTGCAGCAAGATTGTTGAAATACAAACCAGACAACAAACAAATAGAGGGATCAAAACCCATGAGCGACACAAACGACAAGCAAGCCCAAAAAGAAGCCTTCCGCAAACAGGCCTTGGACTACCATCTAAATAACGGATACCCCGGCAAAATTGCTTTACTACCAATCACACCGCTGGCGACACAGCAGGATTTGGCATTGGCTTATTCTCCCGGTGTTGCTGTCCCTTGTGAAGAAATCGCTGCAGACCCTGCCAAAGCCTATGACTATACTGCCAAAGGCAATACCGTTGCCGTCATCTCAAACGGAACCGCTGTTTTAGGATTGGGAAACATTGGCGCACTGGCTTCCAAACCTGTGATGGAAGGGAAATGTGTTCTATTTAAAAAATTCGCCAACATTGATTCTTTTGATGTTGAAATTGATATCGACACCAGCACCCAAGAAGGCATCGATAAATTCATCGATACCGTTGTCGCACTTGAGCCAACCTATGGCGGCATTAACCTAGAAGACATCAAAGCGCCTGAATGTTTCGAAATTGAAACCCGCATTAAAGAGCGCACAAACATTCCTGTTTTCCATGATGATCAGCACGGCACCGCGATCATCTCGACCGCCGCGGTAAAAAACTGGCTAGCATTCACTGGCCGTGATCCTGCGAATTTGCGTCTGGTTGCCTCCGGCGCAGGTGCTTCGGCGATTTCATGCCTAAAACTGATCATGAGCCTTGGCATTAAACAAGAAAACATCACAGTTTGCGACCGTAACGGCGTAGTTTACAAAGGCCGTAACGAGGGAATGGACCCAATCAAAGAACAATTCGCCGTTGACACACCGCATCGTGAATTAAAAGACGCCATCGCAGGCGCAGATATTTTCCTTGGTCTGTCCGGCCCAGGCGTATTGAACAAAGACCTCGTCGCCACAATGGCCGATGCACCGTTAATTATGGCGCTGGCAAATCCAACACCGGAAATCATGCCCGAAGAAGCGATGGAAGGAAAACCCGATGCCATCGTTTGTACAGGGCGCTCGGATTACTCTAATCAGGTGAATAATGTTTTATGCTTCCCGTTTATCTTCCGCGGGGCATTGGATGTCGGTGCCACCACTATTAACGAAGAAATGAAACTGGCCTGCGTCGAAGCCATCGCGGCATTGGCCCGCAAAGAAGCCCATGCAGAGCTAAGCAAAGTATATTCCGGTGAAAACCTAACCTTCGGCGCGGATTACCTCATCCCCAAACCGTTCGACCCACGCTTAATCGTTGATCTACCGATCGCCGTTGCCAAAGCCGCCATGGAAAGTGGCGTGGCCACCCGCCCGATCGAAGATTGGGAGGCTTATGCCGATCGTTTGAACCAATTCTTCACCCGTTCAAAATTGGTCATGCGCCCGATTATCTCTCGCGCACAAACAAATCCGAAACGTGTTGTTTACTGCGAGGGCGAAGAAGAAACTGTTTTGCAAGCTATTCAAACGGTTATTGATGAAAACATCGCCCAACCGATTTTGATTGGCCGTGAAAAAGTTGTCACCTCTCGCATTGAGCGCTTGGGCTTACGTATGAAGCTCGGCACTGACTTTGACTTGGTTGACCCTGAAAATGACGAGCGCTATCGTGACTACTGGCAAAGCTATGCCGAAGTGATGGAACGCAAAGGCGTTACCCCGGCCATTGCTCGCCATGCCGTCCGCACCAACACAACGGTTATTGGCTCCCTCTTGGTAAACAAGGGCGATGCCGATGCTATCATTTGCGGTGCAACAGGCGATTACCGCATGCACCTAAAGCACGTCACAGATATTATTGGCCTCAAAGAAGGCGTTGACCGCCCAGCGGCCATGAACGCCTTGGTACTAAGCCGCGGCACATATTTCTTCTGTGATACGCAAGTCAATGCCGACCCAACCATCGAAGAGCTTGTCGACACAGTCATCTTAGCCGCCGAAGAGGTCAGCCGTTTTGGTATCACACCAAAAATTGCAATGCTATCGCACTCCAATTTTGGCAGCACCAATACCGAAGCAGCCTATAAAATGCATGCCGCCTGTATGGAAGTAAAACGCCAACGTCCCGATCTGCAAATCGACGGCGAAATGCAAGCAGACTCGGCTCTTTCACAAGAAATTCGTGATCAGATCATGCCAAATTCAACCTTAGAAGGCTCGGCCAATCTGTTTATTATGCCGACCACCGATGCCGCGAACATTGCCTATAACATGATTAAAGTTCTGGCCAACGGCATTAGCATTGGCCCGATCTTACTGGGGGCAGCAAAGCCGGCCCACATCATGACACCGGCAGCTTCGACGCGTAATATTTTGAATGTGAGCGCAATCTCCACAGTCGCAGCACAAATTCGCGCTGGCGAATAAAACCACAAATAACAAAATAAAGGCCACTCCAGAACAATATTGAAGTGGCCTTTATCTATTATTACAGTCCTGATTTGTGTTTAAAATCAGTTAGGTTTTGCGCAACCCACTCCAAAGAGCGTTGATCTGCCTTCATCTCAGACAAAAACTCATAATGTGCTTTATAAACATGAAAATGCTCTACATCTCGGTTATCCTGATATAACCCATTATCCGCATGATAATGATGCATAGCTTCGTGATAAATAACACCCGCACAATTCTTAACCTGATACATGTCGGCTTCCAACCCTGGGGGACAATGGGAAACATGACTCATCAAAGTAATCATCCCCTTACGAGCATCCATAACCTCGCGCCCTGTTGAAGCATAAGAAGCACCAGACATATGCCCTCTGCTCATTCCTCCCACAGCGGTGTGATCGCCAATTAAATGCACATGCTTACGAATAAGCTTATAGCGTGTGGGATAATTTTCTTCGATAAAATTTAAAACATGATCGATGCGTTTTTTAAAAGCAGGTGACGCCTTAACACTATAAGATAAACGTGTCTCAAACTTACTATAGGCAAAATGCACCCCAAACAAAAACAATGCGACAAAAACAAGAGGTATCACCTTGCCTGAACCATTAACGGTACGGTCTTTATGCTTGTTATTTTTTCTTAGCGCTTGGCGCTTTTGATATTGTCGCTCCCAACGGCTCATCGTGCAATTGTAACGCAAAAACAAGTAAAAATCTAACAGAAGCAACGCAATCAGTGCTGCAAATGACTTTCTCAGATACTGGGATGACAAATGAATGATTTATAGTTATATCTATGTGTCCAGAAAGGAGGGAAAACCATGCAAAGTCAAGAACCAAGCGAAATTCAAAACACCTCCCCCCTTCCTGAAGATGCTGTCATCATTCACGGCCTTGATGATCATTACATCATTACCATGTCCCAAGCGCTGCAAGCGCAAGACTATGATACCGCCGCCACCTTACTGCAAGAGCTCGGCCCCGCAGACGCAGCTGAGCTTATCTCCAAGCTGGGCGATGAAGATCGTGGCATCTTACTTGAAGATTTCTTTGAGCTTATCAATCCAGAGACCTTTACCAATCTAGATGCTGAGCTTCGCAAAGCCACACTGGGTACTTTAAATGCCAGCAAAATTGCCAGCATCATTGCAAAGCTGGAAAGTGATGACGCCCTCGATTTGGTGATCAATCTGGATGATGGGCTCCAGCAGGAAATCATGCGCAAGCTTACCGCTTCCATGCGCTTAACATTGGAAGAAGGCCTAAACTTCCCCGAGGATAGTGCCGGTCGCCTGATGCAGCGCGAAGTCGTTGCCATTCCTGAATTTTGGACTGTCGGCAAAACCGTTGATTATTTGCGCGAGTTTTCCGAAGATCTCCCCGCTGAGTTCTTTGACGTATTTGTCATCAGCCCCACTTATCACATTGTAGGCCAAGTCCCACTAAGCCAATTAATCCGAGCAAAGCGCAACACCAAGCTTACCGATTTATCCCTTAAAGATGTCAAAAGCATCCCAGCCACAATGGACCAAGAGGACGTGGCCTTACTCTTCCGTCATGACGATCTGGTCTCCGCACCGGTTATTGATGAGGATGGCCGCTTAATCGGTACCATTACCATTGATGACGTTATCGACGTTATCGATGAAGAAGCCCAAGAAGATATCTTGAAAATGGCCGGGGTGGATCAAAGCGACCTGTATCGCGCGGTACTCTCATCGACAGGCACCCGTTTTCGCTGGTTATTTGTCAATCTAGTCACCGCCATTATGGCCTCCTACGTGATTTCTTTTTTCGGCACCACTATTCAAGAGGTCGTCGCGCTGGCTGTCCTTATGCCGATTGTCGCCTCTATGGGCGGTAATGCAGGCACACAAACCCTAACCGTTGCCGTACGCGCCCTTGCCATGCGGGAGCTCTCCGATGCCAACACATGGCGCATTATCTGGAAAGAATCCCTTATCGGCTCCATCAATGGGATGCTTTTCGCCGTGATTGCCGGCTTTATCGCAGCTCTATGGTTCCATAGCGATATGCTGGGCGTTGTCATCGGGCTTGCCATGATCGTTAATATGTTCGTCGCCGGATTTTTCGGTGCCTGTATTCCGATCATCTTAAACAAACATGGCGCGGATCCGGCTGTTGCTTCCACCGTCTTTCTCACAACCATGACCGATATCGTAGGGTTCTTTGTCTTTTTGGCACTGGCCTCTCTCCTTTTGGTATAGTGGGTTTCTATTGCAAAAACATCCAAACAACATATGATACGCAACCATGTCAGCCTCTAAGCTCGCAAAACCGGATAAAATCTACAAAGAAAGCTTTCTTGCTGCCCTCGATGAGTTCCAGCAAGAAGACCGCTATAGCTTTTTAGATGCAAACAAACTCAATGAAGACTTTGATGGCTTCGTTAAAAATCTACGTACAAACAAAATCAGTCTTCACAAACCCTATCGCGACTGGGTCGAGCCTGTACCTGAAAGCTGTATTTGGCTAGTGAAAGATTATGAATATATTGGCACGATTAATATTCGCCACCGCCTAAACTGGCATCTGGAAAAATGGGGTGGCCACGTTAGTTTTGTGATCCGCCCATCCATGCGCGGCAAAGGCTTTGGCAAAAAAATATTACAAAAAGCCATCCCAGCCATCAGTTATCTGGGCATTGAGCGCGCATTGCTCACACTTAACCCTGATAACAAAGCCGCCATCCGCATTGTTGAGTTTTGCGGCGGTACCTTTAGCCATGAAACACCTAAAACGGATAAATTTCCGGCCCGTAAGTGTTATTGGATCAACTGCCAGTAACCGGATATAGATACGAACATCATGGCCCCAAAAAAAACATCACCACAAAAAGCAAAAGCCTCTGATGCCAAGAACCATCACAAAAAGCAAAAGCCCACCTCATGGCTAGGCTTTATGTTCAAATGGGGAACTGTTGCTTCGATTTGGGGCTTGATCGCGCTGCTGGTTTTATTGGCTTGGTACGGTTCTGATTTACCACGCATCACTAAAAATGCAGATTTTGCTCGCAAAGCCAATATCACGGTTACCGATCAAAATGGCACCATCATCACACGGTATGGTGACAATAAAGGACTGGCTGTCACCATCGCCGACTTACCAGACTACGTCCCTCAAGCCGTCGTTGCTATTGAAGATCGTCGATTTTACCGACATCATGGCATTGACCCGATCGGATTAAGTCGCGCCATGGTCCAAAACCTTATACACCGTGGCGTTCACCAAGGTGGCTCAACCATCACACAACAGCTGGCCAAGAACCTATTCCTCTCGCGTGAGCGCACGCTTAAACGCAAAATCCAAGAAGCCATGCTCGCCCTATGGCTGGAACATCATCTCAGCAAAGATGAAATTCTAAGTGCCTACCTCAACCGCGTTTATTTAGGAAGCGGTGCCTACGGAATCGAAGCCGCTGCCCAGCGTTACTTCAGTGTTCCAGCCAATGCATTGAACCTACCGCAATCGGCCATGATCGCCGGCCTTCTAAAAGCACCTTCTCATTACTCGCCCCTGAACAATCCTGAGGCGGCACAACAGCGCACAAAACTTGTCCTCATGGCCATGCAACGCGAAGGCTTTATCACGCCGGGCCAAGCCAAAATTGCCCAAAATTATGAGCTCAGCCCCTCCACGCCAGAAATCAAACAAGCCAACACCCAACGTTATTTCTCAGATTGGGTTATCGGCCGCCTTGACCAATTGATTGGTGCCAGCGATCGTGATCTCATCGTAGAGACCACCTTAAACATCGACCTACAAACACAAGCCGAACAAGCCCTCATCCAACGGCTCAATGCCCGCGCGGAAGATAATCCCGATACACAAGGTGCTATTTTGATGATGCAGCCCAACGGGGCCGTGGTTACCATGGTCGGTGGCAAAAACTATAGCCTCAGCCAGTTTAACCGGACGACACAGGCCTTGCGTCAGCCTGGTTCTAGTTTCAAAAGCTTTGTCTATTTAACCGCGCTTGAAAAAGGCTGGCAACCTGATGACAGCATCCTCGATGCCCCGTTTGAAGACAGCGAATATCAGCCGGAAAATTATAATGACAAATATCATGGCGACGTCACTTTGACCGAAGCGCTTGCCGCCTCGTTAAACACAGCAGCGGTTCGGCTAATGCAAGAAACAGGCGGCCCTGCCCCCACCATGAAAACAGCACAAAAACTGGGCGTGACCTCTAAACTCCCGCGTGATTTATCATTAGCATTAGGCTCAGGCGCGCTCAGCCTCCAAGAAATGGTGCAAGCCTACGCAGCATTGGCCAATGGCGGTTACAAAATAACCCCTTACGCCATTACCAAAGTGACCGACACCAACGGACTGGTTTATTACGAACGTGACAAGCGTAACCGCGCCCGCCAAGTCATTGACAAAGACCATGCTAGACAAATTACCGAAATGCTCAGCCATGTCATCACCGAAGGCACAGGCCATCGTGCTTTCGTACCCGGATTAGAAGTTGCAGGAAAAACAGGCACCTCACAAAATAGCCGTGATGCTTGGTTTATCGGCTATAGCGATGCCTTGGTCAGCGGCGTTTGGATTGGCAATGACGACAACCACCCCATGACACATATCAGCGGCGGAAATGTTCCAGCCCTCATTTGGCACGACATCATGCAAGCTGGTGCCGATCAGTATCAACCCATCGCACAATTCAACAGCTTTAATAATGGTGGCTTGTCAGGGTTACTTCAACGCATTCTAGGCGGTGGCAACAGCACTCCCGGCACAGATGAAGAGCCCAATAGTTTCAAGTTAAACGAGTAAGCCCTTAGGCCGTATAATCACGCCCCTCTTCAAAAGAAGAGAAATGCGAACGCACAGAAGGCAAAGGCTGACGCTCTAACGCATCCCACAGTGCTGCCAAGGCCTGAACGGGCGCACCGGCACCGCCAACCTCCCAATCAGGAATAGGCAACGCCTGATCGGCAAAATCTAAAAAGCTCTCGGGAAAGGCATGGCGAGGGCCGCGCAACCCTTGATCAACCAACATCTTTGCTACATGAGCATCACTATAACCAAAAAGATCCGCTACAAACTGAATAGATCGCAAAATGCGACGCGCCGGATAATCTGCGCCCAAGGCTTCGAGATGTCTTAAAAAGCGGGAGCAAACCATGTCAGAGTCACTTGTTGTATCAACCGGCCAACGCGGCAAAGCAATGTGGTGCGCATGAAAAAGCTGAACAGAATATGACATAGAGTGGCCTCCTTTAAGACTTAGGACAGACCGGAAAATCGGCCCGCCTTACAACACCAGCATCGCTCATCAAGAGTTAACAGAGTATTAATTGAAGCCTACAAATGCAAACTTGTACGGGGACAACATTTCCAAACAATTGAAACTATTTAGGAATTCCAGATCGGGCTAATTCATCAGCCCTCTCATTCTCAGGATGGCCAGCATGACCCTTTACCCAAAAAAACGTTATATCATGGGCACTTAACAGCGAATCGATTCTCTCCCATAAGTCTTTATTTTTGACCGGCTTCTTCGATGCGCTCTTCCATCCACGTGCTTTCCAGCCTTCTAACCACTGATTAACGCCATCCATCACATATTTACTATCCGTGTAAATAGAAACATGGCAACGCCCCTTCAGCGCTTCCAGCGCTTTAATCACGGCCATCATCTCCATCCGGTTATTGGTCGTCTCTGCCTCACCGCCGCACAGCTCTTTCTCATGATCGCCATAGCGTAATAAGACACCCCACCCACCCGGGCCAGGGTTCCCGCTGCAAGCCCCATCGGTATAAATATCGATTTGTTTTTGCCTCATGATAATAACTGCGAGACATCGTGGGCCTGATGATAAGCCAGCTTGACCAAATATTCCTTCGGGTCATGAGGCTTCATCTGGGTTTTTTCGGGATCGAAATAAATAAACTCTTCTAAACGTGAAATAAGAAAACGAACACAAGCCCCACGGCAGACAGTTTGAAAAGCCGCCTTAGCCGCATCACTCAACGGGCGCACAGACTGATACCCCTCAATCAAAGCTTTAAATTTGGCTTCATCCAACGTCCAGTCATTGTCAAAACACCAAGCGTTTACCACAATCGCCAAATCATATAAAAACAGGTCATTACAGGCAAAATACATGTCGATCATGGCACTGATCTGGCCTTCATGGAAGAAGATATTATCCGGGAACAAATCAGCATGAATCGCCCCGGCAGGCAAATCAGACGGCCAGTTTTCCTGCAAAAATGAAATCTCCTGTAGCAAAGCCCCACCTAAACCGGCCTGATAGTTTTCCAATAGCGCCGCATCCAGATTAATCAGTTTTTCCGCCCAAACACTTTGACCAAAATCGCTAAAACGCTCCATCGTAAAATCATCAACCGCCTTATGCATGCGTGCGGTAAAAGCCCCCATCTGCCGACAATGATCAAGCTCCACCTGATCCCGCGGGATATCTTGGCCTTCTAGGAAGTTAATAAAAACACCTGCCTTCCCTTGGATTTCTTTCACTGCATCACCTTTATGATCCAGCAGCGCTTGCGGACACGGGATACCGTGTGATGCCAAATGACCAGCGTAAGCAAACAAATAAGGCAAATCCTCGCGGCGGGTGCGGTGTTTCTCAAAAATCGTCAGCACATAGCGCCCC
>QGCY01000091.1_pt1 | contig 22950 bp, 21 predicted proteins | sample 4708041 | NCBI WGS metagenome assembly QGCY01 (sample SAMN08941164, study PRJNA450518) | Sediment metagenome, whole genome shotgun sequencing project. | biome: grassland soil; feature: grassland; material: soil; isolation source: soil 14 days enrichment with methanethiol and mixed carbon source ... | reverse complement strand
GTGTTGGTTATCCGCAATTATCGGCCATTATCGAATGTGCGGATGCGGCGCATGGCTTAGGCGGACGGATTTGCGGTGATGGTGGTTGTACGGTGCCCGGTGATGTGGCTAAGGCGTTTGCCGGTGGTGCGGATTTTGTTATGCTTGGCGGGATGCTGGCCGGTCATGATGAAGCAGAACAGACTATTACCGAGAATGATCAAGGCGAAAAATTTGTTACTTTTTATGGGATGAGTAGCGATACCGCCATGAAAAAACATAAAGGCGGTGTGGCGGAATACCGGGCGAGTGAAGGTAAAACCGTAAGTATTCCGTATCGCGGCAGTGTTTGTGATAGTTTGCAAGATATTTTGGGCGGCGTGCGCTCTACTTGTACCTATGTAGGGGCGCGTCACTTAAAAGAGTTGACCAAGCGTACGACTTTTATTCGGGTAAGCCAGCAAATTAACAATGTGTTTGGGGCTTCTTAGTTTATTTCGAATAAAATGAATTCTTTGTCATCGTGCATGCTTTCGCTCTATGTGGGGCATGGTTGTGTTCTCTTATTCGCATTGCAAAAAACTGATATAAATTCTTGCGATGGGTTTGAGGAATCCTTACACTGCTTATTCTAAATAGCAACGAAGGGGATTTGCGATGCCAGATACGATCGAAACACGTTTACGTGAAACTTCAAGCGAATGTCTGGAATGTTATACGAAATGGTCGGACAATAAGAAAGATTTGGCGGCGCGTGAAGGTATGCAATCTGCTGTGCACGAGCTTCGTAAAGTTGCATCACGTCTCGAGATCGAGCTGGCAGTCAGTGAACGTGAAGGATCTCAGCGTCCGATTGACCCGCCTGCGCATAAAACTCATAAAAATTCCGGTCGTGATAGCGACAATAAGGGTAAAGTGCGTGTTCGTCGCCCCCGCAAGGATAATAACGAAGCGCAGTCTTAACTAGCTATTATCTTTGATGGCTCTTAGAGCGGCTAAGCTTTTTACATCGGAAGCATTCAAAAACAAATTGGTTTTCAGCTCTAGGCCCAGACTAGTTGGAATGGTTGGTTCGTCCGCTTGACGGAGCGTTTCTACCTCTTGGACGCGTTGGATTAAATCTGAATTTTCAGGATCTTGTTTGAGGCAAAAATGTGCATTGGCCAATGTGTATTCATGTCCCGGATAAATGAGTGTTTCTGGCGGTAGGGCTTTGATTTTTTCAAAGGCGTCAAATAGATCTTGTGGGGTGCCTTCGAATAAGCGCCCGCATCCCATAGAAAACAGGGTGTCGCCGCTAAATAAGACCTCATCATGTTTAAAATGAAGGCATAAATGACCTTGTGTATGACCTTTGGTGTTAAAAACGTTCATCGGGTGGCCATCAAAATCAAAGCAATCACCATCATTCAGTGCGATATCTATTTGTTTGATTTTATTTGCCTCCGCAGCAGGGGCGATGATTTTTGCATTGGTCTCTTTTTGGAGCTCGGTATTGCCATCTGTGTGATCCCAATGGTGATGAGTGTTGATGATATAGGTTAGTTTTTTATTCTGGCGCTTTAGTTCATTCAACACTGGCGCAGCTTCACCCGGATCGATAATGGCGGTGGTTCCGTTATCCGAAGTTATCAAATAGGCGTAATTATCATTAAGGATCGGGATGATGGTGATTGAGAGGCTCATAATTTTTTTTCCTGTGCGCCGAGGGCATCGGCTAATCTTAGTTTGGCCGAACCGGGTTTGAGTGGTTTTTGCTGACTTTCGTGGGGGGCCCAGCCAATGAGGAAAATAATTTCAAAGCTGGCGCGAATTCTTCCATCGCTTTCGGAAAAATGCTGCGCGTAATAATTGGCGGTTTCCATGAAAATGTTGCGAGAGGTGAAATGTTTTTGACGTGCACTAATAATACTGGTTTCACCCATGTTGCGTAAGTCATGCATGAGTTTGAAAATATTATCATAGGTTACGGTGATAATTTCTGAATCGATAACGGGCAGGCTATAGCCTGCGCGCTGCATTAAATCGCCCATTTGCGGTTTGTCGGCAAATGGCATGATGCGTGGGCTGGCACCGCCTTTGATTTTTGTTTCGGCGTGTAGTAATGCTTCGCGGAGTTCATAAAGCGTTTCTCCACCGAGCATGGCAGCCAGAAATAACCCGTCGGGTTTAAGCGCTCTGCGGGCTTGAATTAGGGCGCCGGGGAGGTCATTTAGGCTGTGGAGATGTAAATTTGATATCATGAGGTCTAGGGTTTCATGGCCAAAAGGTAGAATTTCATCATCGGCGATGATCATATTTTGTGCAGGCATTTGGAGGATGAAGCTGTTGGTGCATTGAAATGTTGCGCCAGTTTGGGCCGCAATATTATTGCGCCAGTTCTGTGTGTCTTTTGCGCTTAAAAACGCGATTTTTTCAAAGCGGCGAGTGATATCTTGTAGGCGTGATTGAAGCTGGGCGCCTGACCAATCCAGCAAAAACCGAGTCTCGTTCAATTTATCGATGGCTCGTTCTTGTTTTTGTCTGAGGCTTTTTTTACAAAAAAGAGATAATTCCTGTTGCATGGGAGACTACCATTTTTCAGGTTTGGGGGAATTTTGATGTTCGAGTGCATTAAGATCTTCGATAAAGTGCAGCAAATCATCTTCGAAATCGTCATGATCCTCCAAGACATCGGCGGGGTTTATTGTAGGGTCTTTCTTTTTGCCTAAGAGCGGTTGAATAAGCGCTTTTACTTTTTCTGCTGTGGTATGTTTTTCTTCTGCCGTGTCCGGTATGTTTGCTTGATCGAAGGAAGGTGGCAGATCTTCTTTGAGTTGGACTGCTTTGGCGGTTGTGACTTTGTTGGTTTTTTGTAGATCTTCCAAGGCGGCGATGGGGTGCTTTTTCTTTTCTTCTGGCAAAGAAGGTGCGCGGTAATAATCTAGCGGTATTGAAAAGCTTGGCGTTTGGACATCAAATGATTTGGTTGCCATATATTTGGCACTGGCTTTGGCGTCTAGCTTAAGTTCATCATTTAAAAATCGGTAGGCACGCCCCAGTAAAACCATGAGATGGATATCTTTGGAAATTGATTTGCGCAGTAAGCTCATTTGATGGAAGGGTAAAAAGACATTGATGGGGTCATCTAACATACCGTGCGGTGCTAATACCGCGAAAGGATGTATCTTTTGGGGCGTTAGGCCTAAATGTGTGAAATAGGGTTCACCCATTTTAATTACGCAGTCTGGCGTGACGCCGAATTTATTGGCAATAAATTTCTTGGCTAAGCGTAAATTGGTAATATCTGCAGGCAGTTCAAAACGTGGCGCGGATAGGGATAAACTGCTGCCTTCATGGCGTTTGGGGATTGGCAGATGTGCAAATTGACCGGCAGCATGTACCATTGATTTTTGATCTTTGGTCAGGGGGAGGACAACGGCGATATTATTGGTTTCGCTGTTGTGGCAGACAAAATCGATTTCCTCGTAGGATAAGCCTGTTGTTGCACCTTTGGTGCGCCCTTCTTCGACAAAAATTGAATGAATTTTTCTGAGCTGGTTGGCGGAGCCTTTGCTATCGATAAAGCCGGTATCACCGATATCTAGATTCATAATTGCTTTGCGCAAAGATGTTTTATTCATAATTTCTATACGTTTAAAAGCGACGTCTTTTTGGGTCCAGTTCTCCGGCTTGATTTTGAGATAGTTAAATAAGCTGAGGATTTGCATTTCCAGCTTGGCGTTCGGGATAAGGCCAACGCTGATCGCGTCTAGAATTTGTTGCGCATCAAATTCCAGTATTTCACCTTTTTCTTGGAAACGAGATGCATTGAATGGGCTTGTTTTGGGTTTGATTTGACCTGATTTGGGAGCTTCGGCTTGCAGGTAATATGTTTGGATACGCTCATCAATATAATCGGGGGCGGGATAATAATCCGGCCCGGTGATCAAGTTGCTTTTGTTATATGGTTTTACTCCTAGAAAATTTTGCGAAAAGATTTCGGTTTCCTTTGCATTGTCTATCAAGGTTTCCGGTATATTTTCTGATTCGACCGAGATAGGCTCAATCATGTGACCTGACCAGCGTTGGTCGCCCAGCATGATGCCTTTGCGGGGAACTGCATTGGCGATTGATCGCACTAGACCGCTATGCAAAAAGACTTTTAATCGCCCTGATCGCGCAATGCGGTATGGGATGATCTCGCTATAATCGGTGGTACGCTTCACCGTATCGATTAAGGCCCCCGTTTTTTCATTGCGCAGCGTTTTAATCTGGATGGAGCTATTTTCTTTGGGAGTGGAGGGTCTGCGCTCCGATACTTCGAGGCTTTTACGATCTGCCATTTTAGTGGAGAGGGTGATATAGGAGACCGCTGGATAATCCATCGGGGTGCCGTCTTCTTGGTAGAGGCGGAATTTTCCTTCGAAGCGTTCTTTGATAATGTCTTCATCCCAGTAAGGAGAGGCATATTGCAAACGCATGCCCAAGGCCTGAAGTGATTTACGCATTTCGCGGTTGGTAAAAAAAGTATACTCGACAGGGAGCTCGCTTTCCCAATGGGCACGATCATCTTTGCGCATGATAAATTCATATGCCCATTTATGCGGCAGACGGAACAACCGTGTTTTGGGAAAATGCGGGGGGAGTTCCTCGATAAAAAAACCACCACAGCCTGGATCATGTTTGGGGCGGGCGTGTTGAGCATACCAGACCAGCAAATCGGCATCGGATAAATCGCTGATGCTACTGCTTTTACTTGGCAGGTCGGGGAGCTCCATCAAGATAAATTCACCCGGTGGTGGGCGAGCGTAATCGCGGATGAAGAGCTGTCCGCCTTTTTTGAGCATTTTGTGATGATGGATCAAGGTCTCGCTGACCGTTTGCTCATCATAGCGGGAGCCCGAATAAATTTCGTGTAGGATATGGGAATCAATAATTGCATCGATGCTTTCCTTACCAAAGACAGAGCTTGTAACATCACCGATTTTAAAATCCAGATTATCCAGCTCAAACCGGGTGTTGGCTTGAGTGATCTTTCGTTTGTTTTTATCCAGCCCTGTAAAGTGTAAGTGCGGGTGAAGCGCCGCCATCGTAAAGGTAAGCTCTCCCGTGCGGCATCCCATATTGACGATGTGGGAGCCATCTTTGAGCAATAAATGCGCGGTGATAGACCAGGCTTTTTGAATGATTTTTGGATCAATTTGATGTTCTTTAAGCAAGAGGTTTCGCTGGGCAATCGTTTTGTCCAGATCCAGCACGCCGGTTTTTTCATCAATAATCGTTGCCATGATCGCAAAGCTATATCACATTGTAGTAAATTCGTTAAGCATTGAATGAGAGCAAATATGCATCCCTTTTGGCAAGGCGCTATTGATTTTTTGTTGCCGCCGCGTTGCCCTGTTTCGGGGGATATCGTGTCGCATGATGGTTTATGTGCGTCTCATATCTGGTCGGCGCTGGATTTTATTGCGGCACCATTTTGCCAGCGCTGTGGCGTGCCTTTTGATTTTTCAGCCTCGCAAGGGGATGCACAATGTGACCTTTGCCAAGAAAATCCGCCTGTTTATTATCAAGCGCGCAGTGCAATGATTTATAATGATGTGGCACGGCAAATGATTTTGGCGTTTAAGCATGGTGATCAAGCGCATTTGGCGTCTGCTTTTGTGCCGTGGTTGTTGCAGGCTGGGCGTGAGATGCTAGATCAGGCGGATTATTTAATTCCTGTGCCTTTGCATTATTGGCGGCAAGTAAAACGCCGTTATAATCAGTCTTTATTGATTTCTCGTGCTTTGGGAGCGTCGTCCCAGGTGCCGGTAATGGCGAAAGGTTTAGTGCGGCATCGATCGACCCCTTCGCAAGGCGGGTTAAGTGCGGCAGCACGGATGGATAATGTGAAAGACGCTTTTCGAGTTTTACCGTCGTATGAGACGATGCTTGCCGGTAAAAAAGTGATTTTAGTTGACGATGTTTATACAACCGGGGCAACGGTTCAAGCTTGTAGCCGTGCTTTGTTGGATGCAGGTGCAGCGCAGATTAATGTTTTGAGCCTTGCCAGGGTCTTGAGTTCGGGACACAATAGGCTAATTCAAGATTTAGGAGGAAAAACAAATGGCGAAAGTTGAAATTTATACCACGGATTATTGCCCGTTTTGTAAACGTGCGAAGGCTTTGTTTGATGCTAAAGGCGCGACCTATGCAGAAATTGATGTGAGCGGAGATGATGATGCACGGATTGCGTTGGTTAAGAAGGCCGGTGGGATGCGTACAGTGCCTCAAATTTTTATCGATGATCAGCATATTGGCGGGTTTGATGATGCCGCTAAATTGGATAAGGAAGGTAAGCTTGATGCGCTTTTGGCGTCTTAAGCTTGAGGTGTACGCGTCATGTCATCCTTGTTAGATGTTGCTGCCGTCCAAGTTTGTCAGGGCGCAGATTTAGAAGCCAATATTGCAAAAATTAGCTCCTTGGTACGCGAAGCGGCTGGGTGTGGCGCGCAGTTTGTTGTCACGCCTGAGTGTAGCGATAGCATGATTTGGCCCGCTACAGATAAATTGAAATTAGCATTTTCCGAAGAAGATCACCCCGTATTGGCGGTGTTGCGTACTTTGGCAGACGAGCTTGATATCTGGATTTTGATAGGATCATTGGCGATTAAGCATGAGGCTGACAATAAGCTTTATAATCGTAGTTATTTAGTGTCGAATCGAGGCGAAGTCAAAGCGCATTACGATAAAATACATTTGTTTGATGCCGATTTGGGTGGTGGTGAATCTTATCGTGAAAGTGCTAATTATCGTGCTGGTGATTGTCTGAAGCAAACAGATTTGCCGTGGGCTCGTTTGGGGATGAGTATTTGCTATGATTTGCGATTTCCGCATTTATATCGTGCGCTTGCGCAAAAAGGGGCGGAAATCTTGGCCGTGCCAGCGGCATTTTCTGTGCCGACGGGACATGCTCACTGGGAGGTTTTGCTGCGCGCTAGAGCGATTGAAAATGGTTCATTTGTTATTGCTGCTGGCCAAACAGGTGTCCATCCGGGAGGACGGAGCACTTATGGGCACTCCATGATTATCGGGCCCTGGGGCGAGATTATCGCGCAAATGGGCGCCGAAGAAGGTGTGATTAGCGCACAAATTGATTTGCAAGATGTGGTTAAATGCCGAAAAAACTTGCCGAGCTTACGGCATGATCGAGATTTTTCGATTTAATCGAATGCAAAATACATGATGCAGTTTTTGCTGCTTAGATTTTGATACACGCCGCCATTGTCACAATTTGTTCCTGCAAAATCAGCGGTAACGGAGCCTTGATCCGGCATGCCGTCATCCATTTTCAGGTCAATGGCGCGTGCCCGAATAGGAGAAAGAGGAAAGGCACCTGCGCCGCCGCTGGAGGCAGAGGCATTAACCGGGCTTTGCAAGCGCAGTACATGGCCAGAGCCGTAATCACCTGAGCTTGCGGAGTAGAAGATATGGTAGCCACCGCGAAGAGCACTTGACGGATGGCTTTCGCCCCATGCGGGGTTGGTAGGATTAGATGTGGGATCAATGCCGGTGATTAGGTCGGCTAATGCTAAATGTTTCCAAAACATTGATGTTTCAACGCGTGGCAAGGTGGTGACGCCTGCTTGGTTTAATGCTTCAAAACCGCCACCTGCCGGACCAAAATCCCCTACGATTGAATTTCCTTGCCCGTTCACGCAATTGTTGGCACCTGTACAGCCTTGCAAGCGTGTTGTTGCGTTGCTCATATCGCCGGCTGTTCCGCCGTAGGTGTCGATAAAACTGTTATAGGCTGCCATGTAGCCTTTGATTTGGGCAATGGTCGCGGTGGTTCTGGAATTTTCGATCAGCTCTTGTCCTTTGAGGACACCGCCCAGTAACAGGCCGATGATGATCATAACGATCGCAAGTTCGACTAAGGTAAAACCGTTTTTCATGTCACTTTTTCCTGTGTTAAGGTTTAAGTCTATTCGTTGATTAATGTTTCAACGCCGACTTCTAAGGCGCTGGCTAATTGCTTTAGAGCTGTTAAGGAACCTTGTTTTTTGCCGGTCTCAATTTCGGCCAAATAGGGGCGTGAGAGGCCTGCGGCGCTAGCAAGCTCGACTTGCGTGAGGTCGCGATATTTACGGATAATTTTAATTGGGTTTTCTTGGGCTGCTGCCAGTTGGTCTAATATTGCTTCGGGCAAGGCATCACGCGCGCCGGAGCTGGCCATGTCACGATAGTCGTGTAAAGGCATCAAAACATAGGGTTTTCCCTGAATGTGGAGCAAGTCATAATCCATAATGTGAGTCCGTTCGGTTGAATGAGGAGAACCCTCTATGTGCCGATTCTAACCGAAAATAGACATAAAATAAAGCAGTTGTCAGGCTGGCATCGAGAGCATTTTATGGTAGGCTGTGCCCATGATTGAGAATTACTATGAATTTGGCAATAAGGAGCAGCCTAAGCAGCTGATTTTCTTGTTGCATGGGTTGGGCTCTAACGGGCAGGATTTGATTTCCTTGGCGCCTTTATGGGCGAAATCTTTGCCGAACGCTTTGTTTATATCGCCTGATGCGCCGTTTCCCTGTGATATGGCTCCGATGGGTTATCAATGGTTTAGTTTGCAAAGCAGGGATCCCGCCGATATGCGTCGCGGGATTGAAATTGCTTTTCCTTTATTAACAGAATTTATGCAAAGCCAGTGTGATCGTTTTGGTTTGTCTTTGTCTGAATGTGCGTTGGTCGGATTTTCTCAAGGCACGATGATGAGCTTGTTTACAGGCCCGCGTTTAGGGAGTTCTGTGGCAGGAGTTTTGGGGTATTCCGGTGCGTTGTTGGGTGAGGATTTATTTTTATCGGATCAGTTTTATCAAAAACCACCGGTTTGTTTGATACATGGTCAAGCGGATGATGTCGTGCCGGTCGAGGCAAGTGTTCATGCAAGGCAAGTGCTGGAAGGTGCAGGTTTTCAGGTTAGTGGCCATACGACGCCTGGCCTTGCGCACGGCATTGATGAAGCTGGTATTGCTGCGGGGAATCAGTTTTTGAAAGGGCTTTTTTAATAACGTTCAATTTGATTGATTTTGCCATGTTGCACCCACCATTTTGGATATGCGGCGCTGATTGCTTTTCGGGCATTTTGTGCAAGATCGGCATTAATGAAAATCCCAAAACAGGTCGCGCCAGAGCCACTCATCCTAGAGAGCTGGCAACCGGGCTGATTATTTAAGCTCTCCAATATTTGTGCGATTTCCGGTACGATTTCTATCGCGCTTTCGGTCAGGTCATTGCGCTGTTTTTGTAGAAAATGAACAAAATTATCTAAATCACCGAAATGATCCGGTAATGTGATTTCAGATTGATCAATTGCCTGATGGCGGTCAAATACTGACGGGGTTGGGCAACTTTGGTTAGGGTTGATAAGTACAATATCAGCTTCGGGTAGTGGCGGTACGGGGTCAACGATATCGCCGATAGCACGAATGCGTGCGGGATGCGCGTAATAGCAAACTGGTACATCGGCGCCGAGTTGTGTAAAAATATCAGGTAAAATGGTTGAAAGTTCTGTAATGCCCCAGCGTTTTTCCAAGGCCCATAACGTTGCGGCAGCATTCGAGGATCCTCCCCCCATGCCGGAAGCGATGGGAAGATTTTTGTTCAAGGTGATTTTAAAATTTGGCAGTTGCTCCAAAATTTGAGCCATCATAAACACGGCTTTGACGATCAGGTTGGTTGATTTATCGGTGGCTTTTTGTGCGTCTTGGGGAAAATTTGCTGCAAAAGGGCCCTGAATAGAAAAATCAAATTTTTCAGCAGGTTCAATGGTTATGGAGTCGCCTATATCGGTAAAGCAAACCAGTGAATCCAAATTGTGATAGTTGTCATCTCTGCGGCCGGTTACATGCAGATACAAATTGATTTTTGCGGGGGCAAAAATATTTTGAACGGTTTGGGATAAGGGCATGACAGTTAATTGTTGGAGGATAAGTCGCTGGCGTTGGCTTCTTTAAAAGAGGCGCTTGCAGGTAGCCCTTCTTTGAGTTTTGTGCTTATGCTGGCTTGTAAATCTGGTGCGATTTCTTTGGATTTTAAGGCGCGTTGCCATTGATAGCGGGCTTCGATCTTGCGGCCTACTTTCCAATAAGCATCGCCGAGATGGTCGTTGATCACCGGGTCAGACGGTTCTAGCTCAATTGCTTGTTCTAGCTGCGCAGCCGCATCTTGATAGCGTTCCAGCTTATAGTAAACCCAGCCTAAGCTGTCGATGATGTAACCGTCATTGGGCTGAAGGCTTACGGCTTTTTCAATCATGGCCAGTGCGTCGCTTAAATTTTCATTGCGATCTGCCATCGCATAGCCCAGATAGTTTAGAATTTGCGGTTGTTCCGGTTCTAGCTTTAAGGCTTGCTCAAGGTCTTTTTTTGCATTGGTCCAGTTATTCAGGCGTTCATAGGTGATGCCGCGTTTGTATAAGATCGGCCAGTTGGCCGTATTAAAATCATTTTTGTAATAATCATTGGCGGCTTTGTTATAGATCTCAAGTGCTTTTTTATAGTCTTCGTTATAGCGATAAAGATCGCCCATCTTGATCAGGGCGGTAATGGAGTCGCGAGTGTCATATAGTTTTTGGAGGGTATTAATGGCTTGTTTTTTATTGCCCATTTCATCATGTAAGTCAGCCAGTTGTAGTTGGACTTCCAGATAATAGGGCGAGGTTTGCTTTATATAATTGAAATAAGTAATGGCACTGTGCAGCGATTTGTTTTGCATGGCAATCGCGGCGAGTAAAATGTTGGCTTCTTCCAAGTTGGGGTTAATGTATAGCGCGATTTTGCTGAAAATACGGGCGCTTTCATCGGCACGATCTTCATACAGCATCAGTGCAATATCGTAGAAAGCCCGGCTCATGCCTTCTTGTGGTGTTTTTACCGGGTGATAAATCATCAAGGCCGGATTGATTTCTTCACTCTCTAGTTTTTCGGCAAGACGGGTTTGTGCGGGGGTGCGGAGTAATTGCTCTTGATAGAGTTCTTTGGCTTTATCCGTTTTGCCGGCAAGGGCATACATATCGCCTAGTTGCTCGAGCATATAGCTGGAGAGTTCCTCATATGAGTTCATGATGTCCAATTGTCTGACAAGTGCTTTGGTATTGCCGAGATAATCTTCGATAAATGCTGCGTGCATATTGTGCAGCAAAGCGCCTTTGCGTAAGGTGGGCGTGCTTTTTTCGTCTACGGCTTTCAGCCAGCCTTTAACCAGAGGCGTGATGAAGCTGGTCAACCCGTCATAGGGGAGCGTTTCAACCAGTTGATTGGCTTGTTCATAGTCTTGGTCTTTTAAGGCGCCTGCGATTACGAATAAGGTTGCAAGCGTTCTGCTGGGGTTGTCGATATCTTCATTGGTGAGATATTTTTTGGCGGCGGCAATGGCTGATTCTGGATCATCTGCACCCATCGCTAGAATAATGCGTTTTTTCAATATGGCATCTGTTTCCATTGGGGTGTGTTTTAGGCGCTCGATAAAATTTGCAGCATCGTCCCATTGTTGATGATTTTGTGCAAAGCCACTGGCAAGATAGTCACCGAAAGCATTCGGACGTTCTTTTGAACGGTTCTCAAGAATTTTAACGGCTTTGATTGCATTTTGCAGGCCGTCGGGGCTTTGTCGATTATTGTGGGCTAGATTTTTTGCAATTAAATAACTCGCAATGGCGGCAACTAAGATGAGCGCCATTAGAGTAAATGAGTTTTTTGAGGTGCTGTTTTGTGCGTTTTTTGTCATTTGCAAAAGCCAAATATTGATAGGGTTGGTTACATTCCGGTGTAGTTGGGGCCGTCGCCCCCTTGAGGTGTGACCCAGTTTATATTTTGTTCCGGGTCTTTGATATCGCATGTTTTGCAATGAACACAATTTTGCCCGTTAATTTGCAATATAGGCTGTCCTTGTTTGTCATCAAGATATTCATAAACGCCTGCCGGGCAGAAATATTGCTCGGGGCCGCCGAATGTAGCCAAGTTTACTTGTACTGCTTTTTCAGGAGCAATCAGTTGTAGGTGGCAGGGCTGATTTTCTGCGTGATTGGTATTGGAAAATGAGACCGAGGTTAATCGGTCAAAGGTTAGAACGCCGTCTGGTTTGGGGTATTGGATCGGCGTGACCTGACTTAAAGGCTTGGTTTGTAAATGATCGGCATGATTTTTAAGAGTCTTTTTCCTTTTGCCGCCAGTTAGCGTTTCAATCGCCGCATTGATCAAGCCAAGCCATAACCCTTTATGGAAGCCGGGACGAATGTTGCGGACGGATTTTAATTCTTGCCAGAGCCATGATTGCTCGATCAGGGGTTGGTAGGCTTCATTTTCTGTCCCGAAACGATCTTCGGGCATGGTTTTTAATGCTTCGATCATAGCTTCGGCAGCGATCATTCCTGATTTCATGGCCGTGTGGTTGCCTTTGATTTTAGGCACGTTTAAAAAGCCGGCGCTATCGCCGATTAAAAGGCCCCCGGGGAAAGTAAGCTTTGGAATAGATTGCCAGCCGCCTTCGTTTAATGCCCGGGCACCATATGAAATCCGTCGCCCGCCTTCTAATATTTTACGGATGGCCGGATGCGTTTTGAGGCGCTGCATTTCTTGATAGGGTGACAGGGTTGGGTTTTGATAATCCAGCCCGACGACAAAACCGATCGAGACCAGATTCTCGCCCATATGATAAAGCCATGATCCGCCATATGTTTGATGATCCATGGGCCAGCCAATTGTGTGCAATATTGCGCCTTCTTGATGTTGTTCAGGTGGAATCTCCCAGATTTCTTTGATGCCTAGGCCATATGTTTGCGGATCACAATCTTTTTCAAGTTCATAGCGGGCTTTGACCTGTTTGGTGAGGGAGCCACGGCAGCCCTCTGCCAGTACTAGCTGGCGGGCGTGAAGCTCCATCCCCGGTTCGAATTGATCGGTTTTTTGTCCTTTTTCATCGATGCCGGTGTCGCCGGTGGCTACGCCGATGACCTCGTTTTGCTCGTTGTAGAGGAGCTCTGCCGCGGCAAAGCCAGGAAAAATCTCAACGCCAAGTGTTTCTGCTTGTTCGGCCAACCACGTTGCTAGTTCACCGATTGAGATGATGTAATTGCCCTTATTGTGCATTTGTGGCGGGGTTGGCAGTTTAAACGCGCTTTTCTCAGTCAGAAATAAGAAACTGTCTTTGCCTGCTTTGGTCTTAAGTGGGGCGCCGAGTTCTTGCCAATTGGGTATGAGTTCATCCAATGCCCGTGTTTCTAATACCGCGCCTGAGAGTAAATGCGCTCCGATTTCAGATCCCTTTTCCAGTAAACAGACATTCACATCCGGGTTCAGCTGTTTTAAGCGGATGGCGCAAGATAGGCCGGCGGGGCCTCCACCAACGATGACGACATCAAATTCCATCGCGTCGCGGTCACTTCTTACGGGTTCGGGCATTGAATACTTTCCTTTTCAGGCGGGTTTGATGTGTTTATCCCTGCTTATTTACCGGTTTTGTGCCGGGAATAATTGATTGGGCTCTTTTTCCATTTTACCCTAATTTTATTAGAATCAACAGACTTGAAAGATGCTATGGTGCAACATCTTGACTTCAATGGCGCTCGGACGGCTTTGCAATGGTATTTAGATGCCGGTGTTGAGATCTTTATTGATGAGGCGCCGGTCGATGATTTTGCGCCGGTAACACCACTATCCACGGTTGGTTTATCGAGTCAGTCTCAGCAGGCTGCCCCGTCTGTTGTGACGATGGTTGAGTCTTCTAAAGAGGCATTGGAGCCCGCGCGGGTTGCGGCCAATGAGGCAGCTGATCTGGCGGCATTGAGCACGGCGATGAAAGCATTTGACGCGCTGGATATTTGTCAGACGGCGTCGCATACGGTGTTGTTTGAAGGTGAGCTCGGTGCTGATGTCATGGTGATTGGCGATGTTCCGGCGGAACAAGATGAGCGCGCTGGTCTTATTTTTTCTGATCGGGATGGGGTTTTACTGAAAAAAGCTTTGTCTTTTATTGAGGTCGGGCAAGGTGACGATTTTAAATATCAACCTTTTTATACGCATTTGATTCCTTGGCGTCCGCCGGGAAAACGCAGCTTAAGTGCTGATGAAATTGCTGTTGGGCTTGTTTTTCTTGAGCGTCAGCTTGCTTTGGTGAAGCCCAAGGCAGTTCTTTTGTGCGGGGCGGTTGCCGCGCAAGCCATGTTGGGGCGACGCGAAGGCATATCGCGCTTGCGGGGTAAGCAATATGATTACCATTGTTTGAGTACGGGGTTGTTAGCGCCGCCGGATGATCAAAAAATGCTTGTGAGCTATCATCCGTCTTATTTGTTGGATATGCCTTTATCTAAGCGGGCTTTTTGGAAAGACCTCTTGTTTTTGCACGGGTTATTGGCAAATGATTCGTTATAAAAGCTGGACATAATTGCTTTTTGACGCTACAAGTCTGCTTAATCATGTTCAAAAAAAGCGTAACTTTTAATGCTGTGCCGTTTAGGCGCGCGCTGGCTATTTTGTTCTGTGCTTGCTTTTTGCTTCCGGTTTCTGCCGGATTGGCGGCAAAGGAAGCAGGGCCCGATTCCGATTCCTTGAAACCGCAGCGCCTATTGGTCTTAAATCAGGCTGACCGTGATTTATATGCATTTATTTTTAAAAAGCAGGCTGCCGGTGATATGGCTTCTGCGGATAAGGCTATTTCAAAGCTTGATGATCAGCGCTTGATGGGGCATGTCTTATTTCAGCGTTACTTGCATCCTAGTGCTTATACATCGCGTTATGTAGAGCTTAAAGCATGGTTGGAAGCTTATGGGGATCAGCCCGGTGCCGATAGGATCTATAATCTGGCATTGCGTAAATCAGCGAATGATCATCAAAAAGAAGCCTTGAAAAAGCCTGTTCGCTTGCAAAAAATTGTTACCCGGGCGGAACCTACGATGGTTCGCAAGACGCCGTATCATAAGCAAAAAAATTCAGATAATGGTGGTAAATACGACGCAGCGCTGGAAAAACGCGTGATGAATTTGATCCGAACTGGCCGTAAGGATGAGGTTGTTGATCTGTTATTTGAGCTGGATCGCTCACAAAAATACACGGAAGCTGAAATTGATTATTTAAAAGCCAAAGCAGCAGAGAGCTATCTTTACAAAGGCCGGATGAGTATTGCTTACATGTTGGCACACCAGGCTTTTAAGCGTTCTGGTGATCAAGTGGCTGAAGCCGGCTGGGTTTGCGGATTGGTCAGCTGGCATAATGGTTACCATGATTTGGCCGCGCGTTATTTTGAAAAAACCGCAATTTCGCCTTATGCGTCGGGATGGATGCAATCGGCTGCATCTTACTGGGCCGCGCGCAGTTATTCGCAATTGGGTGAGCGCGTGAAAGTTGGAGTTTGGTTAACCCGGGCGCAGGCGCACCCAAGAACTTTTTACGGATTATTGGCATTATTTGCGGCGGGTAAGCCTTTTGATTATCACTGGGAAACGCCTCGATTGAGCGCCGAGATGAAAAGAGCTTTATCGGATAATAAAGCCGCGATGCGATCCATGGCGCTTTTAGATGTGGGGCGTATGCAAGATGCACAACAGGAGCTCGTTTACAGTCGTATTACAGATCATCAAGGCCGGATGGGTGTGTTGGCTTTGGCGGAGATGTATCATATGTCTGAGCTTGCTTTGCGTATTGGTAGCCGCGTTTATCGGGCGGATCAAACGTATTATGACGGGTTGTTGTATCCTGATGTTCGCATTAGCACAGCCCATGGGCGTCAGACCGATCCTGATTTGCTGCGTGCGATTATGCGCCAAGAATCGCGTTTTGATGCAGATGCCGCGAGCTATAGTGGTGCGTTGGGTTTAATGCAGCTCTTGCCTTCGACGGCGCGGGATATTGCCAAGCGATATGATTATGCGCTGGGATCGGATAAAGATTTGCACAATACGCAGGTTAATATTGAGCTGGGTCAGCTTTATGTTGATTATTTGCTGAAGCATCCGGAGGTTAAAGGCAATGTGTTGAATATGCTGATTGCTTATAATGCGGGACCGGGTAATTTAAAACGCTGGCGTGATTTATGGGCGAATGTTGAAGACCCTTTGTTGTTTATTGAGCTTTTGCCTGCGTCACAGACCCGTGAATATGTTGAAAAAGTCATGGCAAATTATTGGACTTACCGGATTAAACATCGTCGGGATTTAAGTGCTATGGCAGATTTAGCCGAAGGACGCGTGCTTAGCTTTGCGCAGATTACTGCGGATCTTCCCTTCGCTGTGGCTGGGACGCGTGGCTATTAAGCGACGGCTTCTGTTTTTGTTTTTAGAAAACGGGCATATAAAATCCTGATTTTTGCTTCGAGCTGATCGGGTGAGAACGGCTTTTTGATATAAGCGGAGACACCGCTTCCTTTGGCTTCGATTACTGATGCTTTATCACCGCGCCCGGTGACCATTAAAAAGGGTGTGTCCATATCGACGGACCGAAGTTGTTTTAGCAAACTTATGCCATCCATTTCAGGCATATTCCAATCGCATATAATCATGTCAATCAGATCGAAAGCCTCATCGAGGAACATTAGAGCTTCGCGCCCGGTTGAGGCCTCGTATATTTGCGTTACTTCTAAGTTTGCGAGCATTTGCTTTAGAAGTAGGCGAGCTTCACGTTGATCGTCTACGGCTAAAATTTTTAGTTCTGTTAAATCAATGTCTGTGATGTTGCTCTTATCCATTTTCTTTGCGTTTCCATTGGTCAATATGAGACAGGTCTATATTCGAATCGTATTTAGATGCCTTTTGCTGAAGGATTATGCTTAAGCTTTCATAATCAATGGGTTTAGGCATAAATGTTACGTTTTCGGGTATCGTTTCGCCTAGGATTTCTCCTTGGTTGGGGTAGCCGCTCATGAAGATAACCGAAATTTCTTTGTGCAGGCTTTGCATTAAATTGGCTAATTTGATGCCATTCATGTGCGGCATAGCAATGTCGGTGAGCAAAAAATCAATCTTTTCACCAAATTCATCTTGCACCCATAATGCTTCATCGCCGTTATAGGCGCTTATGACATGTATATTCATTTCTTCAAGCATGCTTGTTACAATTTTAACCAGATCTTTTTCATCATCTACAATGAGTGCTGTATAGCCTTGTAAGGGCGCTGTAGGTTGTTCGGTTTGCGGTGGTTTTGTGAGTCTTAAGTCAATATTTTCTGCTTGAGGCAATATGATTTTGCACTCTGTTCCTGTGTTGGGTGTACTGTTGATTTCGATGTCGCCGCCTAGTTTTTGGATTAAGCCATAGACAATAGAGAGCCCTAGGCCGGATTTATTCTCGTCATAGCGGGTGGTGAAAAAAGGATCAAAGATATGGGGGCGGATTTCTGGATCGATTCCGGAGCCGGTGTCGCTGAGGGTGATGATGGTCGAGTTATTGTTGGATGAATTGTTTTGTATGTCGATTGTTAGCTCGATTGTTCCGCCTTCTGGCATGGATTCGGCACTGTTTTTTAAAAGCTCTTGTATGATTTGTAAAATAGCATCATCGTAAGTCTTAACGGGCGCTGAGCGGATATGGCTGTGGACGGCGAGTTTTGTTTTTTTTGGTAGTTGGCTCATTAAGTAATATTTATTTTTTTTAATGAGATCGACTATGTCTATAACTGCATTGGTTTCGATTTGATGATTGCTGAATGTCATCATTTTTTGGGTGAGTTTATTGCCACGTTCGGTGGCGGCTTTTATTTTTGAGATATAGTTTTGCTTTTCCTCAAGTGATGTTGTCGGCTTTTCCATTAGGTGGGCATAGCCTTTGATAATGCCCAAAATGTTGTTGAAGTCATGTGCCAAGCCGCCAGCTAATCGTGCGAGGGCGCGGGTTCGTTCTTGATGTTGCTCTGGCATAGGGTGTTCCTTTAACGGGATGATGCGTTTTCATGTTAATGCTACAACTATAAGCTTAATATATTCATAAAATCGTGAGCAACTTTAATCCCTGTCAAACACGGCTTTGACATACGAAAGTGTATAGGCTCATACTCTTGGAACCGGATTCTTTTGAAATGTGTTATGGGATTTTTTGTTCGCCTTATCCGTGTTTGTTTGATGTTTTTCCTTACGGTTCTGGTTTTGTCTGGCCGGGTGGTCGGCGCACAGCCTTACTCCGTTAATCAGCAAGGGGTTGTTGGCCTTAATACTGTGCCGAGTGCCCGATTTGATTTGGATGGTACTTTGCGTTTGGGGGCATCGCTTTCCGATATTCATTTAAATAGCTTTATGGGGCTACAGGTTACGCCCGGCTTTTATCTTTCGGTGCGACAAACGGCTGAGATTTCGAATCCGCTTGAAAGCCCGGATCGTTTTTATCCCGGGGTGGACGCAAAAATTCGCATAGCATCGGAAACTCCTTATCGCCCGCAAGTCGCATTAGGGGTGCAGTCAGGTATTGGGCATGCCCGTATGGGCGGCGAGTATTTGGCTTTATCCAAGCGTTATAAGGATTTTGATTTTACTGCTGGTTTGGGGTGGGGGCGTTATGGCTCTGCCTATCAGCTTGCCAATCCGTTAAAATCGGTTTCTTCCCACTTTTCTAAAGCAAGAAATTTAGATGGTGAGATGCCGGTTGATCCGTCTGACTGGTTTGCCGGTGAGTCTGTTGGCTTTTTTGGTGGGATTGAGTATTTTACGTCGTTTCGCGGGCTATCGGTGAAAATGGATTTGGGCGCCGATCGGTATGAAGCAGAAAAAGCAGCTTTTGGCTATGATACGCCAGCACCATGGAGCGTTGGGTTGAATTACCATTATGATCAACTTTCTTTTGCCGATGTGGATGCATCTTTGGCCGTGATGGGCGGTGAACGCGTGATGGGGCGGGTGTCTTTATCTCAAGTGATTAGCCGCTGGAAGAAGGCATCACCGCAATTGCCTGTCAAGCCTTTGCCAGAGCGCCGGACGCAAGGTGGGGTAAATCATATAGCGTTATCGGCTGAGCAAGATGGAGTTGTCTTACAATCACGAGAAAGCGATTCCATGAGTGTGGCCGCGGATTTATTGGTGCGGCCTGGTTATAACTTACCGCAGCAGCTTAATCGGGCGGCTATTCATATGGCATCTCATGCGTTGCCGGAGGTTGAGCGTCTCTCTATTACACCGGTATTTCTGGGGTTGCGCGGTGCGAAAATTGATTTTATGCGGGCTGATTTTGAAAAAGCAGAGGCTCATCAACGCGGCAGCGCCGAGGAGATTTGGCGAAATATCTCTGTTGATGATCGTGCTACAGGCTCTTTACGTAAGCGCCATCGCAAGCATGAGATTGATGTTGGTTTTATGCCGTTTGATTTATCGTTAAAACATCAGACATCTTTGGCGGATGAAGACCATGGCGCGTTGCACCGGACGTCATTGTTGGCGAAACTTTTCTTGCCGCGTAAGACTGGCTATTTGGATTATGGCGGCGCGCTGCGTTTGAACCTCAATGATAATTTGCGCCATGTTGAAGACCTGCGTCCCAAGAGTGTTTTGCCAGTGCGCAGTGATGTGGCGGATTTTGCAAATAGCTTTGTTAGCCTTGATCAGGCCTTTGTGGCGTTTACCCATAGTTTTAGCCCGAACCTGCATGTCAGCGCCATGAACGGGCTTTTAGAAGAGATGTATGCCGGTACGGGTGGTGAGATACTTTATCGTCCGTTTAAAAAGCGGTTTGCTTTGGGCGCGGAAGGGTTTGCTGCCCTGAAACGTGATCCGGACACGGCACTGGATATAGGTCTAACTGGTGATGCGGTGTTTAGTGGGTTTATCAATGGTTGGTATGATATAGGCCATGCCGATACGGTTTTAACCGCCAAGTTAGGCCGATTTTTGAATGAGGATTTTGGTGCCAGAGTAGGGGTGCTAAAGCATTTCAAGAATGGGGCTAAATTTGAGGGGTATGTTAGCTTGAGTGATCAAGCAGATTATGATTTGTTTGGCGGGACAGCTCATGCTGATCATGGTTTTCGTTTAAGCTTGCCCTTGGGCGGGTTTAAGCCCTTACCCGATCATAGTCATTTGGATTTAGTGGCGGCGCCGTTTGGCCGTGATAGTGCGCAGGTGCTAGAAAAGCCGATTGATCTATACCAGCTAACCGAGCCCATGTCATATTCGCATATTATCCGTCATTGGGATGATATAACGGCAGATTAGACAAAAAAAGCCGCCCACAAGGGGCGGCGTAGTTTGTACCAGATCGGATTAATCAAAATATAAGGGAGGGGATGAGCAATCATCACCCCTTATCCCTTTAGTTTACATAAAAATATATAGAATGCAAAGTACTTTATTCTAAAGTCTAAGGATATTTGATTGATTAAAAAGAGCCCTCTACGTTGTGCAGAGGGCTCTTGGGCTTTTTTGAAGTCGTGTTTATTTTATGCAGGCTGCGAGTTAGCCGTTAAATCAAGTGCAGATTCTGGTGTTAATGTTACGCTGGAACTATCACACAGGCTTGCCATGATGTTGCTCGTGTCTAGTGGAGGTCGTCCCACTGATCTTGTGAATTCTAAACTAAGCATCGAATATTCCTCTTTCTATTTCTAAAATTGCATTTTCGGTGGATACGCCTTGTTTGCCGCGGGTACGGAAAATAATTTTTGTGGGATCACTGTCGAGTTTTTTCTTCATTACCTGGTAATAAAGCGTGGATCCGGTTTTGTCGCCGAGAGGAACTGTGCTGCTGCGGCCATTCATCAGGGTGATTAAATTCATTAGTTTTTGTTCACTGATTGATGGGGTTTCGTCGCTATCTAGAATGATGTAATTGCCTACCGGGGTATAATCTTCATATCCGATCTTGTTTTCAAAGATCTGAAATGCCAATTTATTAACCGGGCTGGGCTTATATATGAAACGTGATTTCTCACTATTTTGATTAAAGTTCATGCTCATGCTTGCCATTAAACACCCAAAAGGTTAAAAAACCGTTAGGATTTACGGGGTAGAACCCAATATTTTTAATAAGGAATTATTTTTATGACCGCGCAGCCACAAATGAACACCCAAGATTATAAAATTGCCGATATTTCTTTGGCGGCCTGGGGGCGCAAGGAAATTGATCTGGCTGAGGCTGAAATGCCAGGTCTGATGGCATTGCGTGAAGAATATGGTGCAGAGCAACCGCTTAAAGATGCGCGGATTGTGGGGTGTTTGCACATGACCATTCAAACTGCGGTGTTGATTGAAACATTGCAAGCGTTGGGCGCGACGGTACGCTGGAGCAGCTGTAACATCTTTTCAACGCAAGATCACGCTGCCGCGGCGGTTGCTGCTGCTGGAACGCCGGTATTTGCTTGGAAAGGCATGAGCGACGAAGAGTTTTGGTGGGCTATTGATCAAACGATTAAAAGCCCCGATGGCTGGGTGCCAAACATGATTTTGGATGATGGCGGTGATTTGACTGTTCGCATGCATGAAAAATTCCCTGAGTTGTTGGACGCGGTTAAAGGCTTATCCGAAGAGACCACAACAGGGGTTTTGCGTTTGTATGAAATGGAAAAAGCCGGTACTTTGCGTGTGCCCGCGATTAATGTGAATGACAGTGTCACTAAATCGAAGTTTGATAATAAATATGGCTGCCGTGAGTCGCTGGTGGATGCGATTCGTCGTGCGACCGATGTGATGTTGGCAGGTAAGGTCGCCATGGTATGTGGCTATGGTGATGTGGGTAAAGGTTCCGCTGAATCACTTCGTCAGGCGGGTTGCCGCGTGATGGTGTCGGAAATTGATCCGATTTGCGCATTGCAAGCTGCTATGGAAGGTTTTGAAGTTGTGACGATGGATCAAGCAGCGCCACGCGCAGATATTTTTGTGACAGCGACAGGCAATAAAGGAATTATTACCGTTGATCATATGCGTGAGATGAAAGACCGCGCGATTGTTTGTAATATCGGTCACTTTGATAATGAGATCGAGGTTGATCCGCTTCGCAATATGAAGTGGAATAATATCAAGCCACAAGTTGATGAAATTGAATTTCCATCCGGTAAGCGCATTTTGTTGTTGGCGGAAGGGCGTTTGGTTAATCTGGGCTGTGCGACGGGGCACCCAAGCTTTGTGATGAGTGCTTCTTTCACTAACCAGACATTGGCACAGATTGAACTTTGGAAGCATAGCGAAAATTATGAGAATAAAGTTTATGTTTTGCCTAAGAGTTTAGATGAAAAAGTAGCAGCCCTCCATCTAGCGAAAGTGGGTGCGACATTGTCAACGCTTAGCGACGACCAGGCGAGTTATATCGGTGTTTCCACAAAAGGACCATTTAAGGGCGATTCTTATCGTTATTAACTTTACATAGTCTTTTTGAGGGGGTATAACCCCGCATTATGTTATCTAAGGATTTTTTGAAAGCGGGTATTGAAGCGCGCGTGGGCAAGCCTCCTTATAGTGAGGCTGTGCTTTACGATATTGCGAATTTGATTGCAGGCGATTCGCATTTCGGGCAGGCACAGCGCTCGGGCGCGCCGTATATTTTGCATCCCCAGCATGTCGCTATGGGGGAAGAATTTTCTTTGCGTCAACGCACTATTGCAATTTTACATGATGTGATTGAAGAGAAAGAAAATGCATGGACAGTTGAGGATCTGCAAGATATTGGTTTTCCTCAAGCTATTTTGCGGCCGTTAGCCGCAGTAAGCCGCCGTTCGAGCGAGCCGTATTTTGATTTTATTGAGCGTCTTGCGATGGGGGAGAAGAAATATGCCTTTAGTTTGCAAGAAAGACTTGATGCGATTGCGGTGAAAAAACGTGATTTTGCTCATAACAGCGATAATACACGCTATATGCATTTCTTTGATCAGGGTGAATTGGATAAGGCAGATGCTTACAATGTCGCTTATTTCTATCTTTCTGAAATTGAAGGTACGCTGACCGCAAAGCGTGATGATATTGGCGAATCTTTTAAAATTATCGATTTTATGCAAAGGCACCCTGCTTATTCCTCAACGCCGGAATCTATTCATAGGGCTAATGGA
>QGCY01000090.1_pt1 | contig 23249 bp, 21 predicted proteins | sample 4708041 | NCBI WGS metagenome assembly QGCY01 (sample SAMN08941164, study PRJNA450518) | Sediment metagenome, whole genome shotgun sequencing project. | biome: grassland soil; feature: grassland; material: soil; isolation source: soil 14 days enrichment with methanethiol and mixed carbon source ... | reverse complement strand
GATGAATGCGGACCGGTCTGTGCTTGCGGTCGGGCCTCTAAGCGTTGAAATCGTCAATCCACTAAAGGAAACGCGCCTCCGGCTGACCGACAATGACAGCGGTATTGTCTGCGATCTGATCTGCCATGCGCGCCATGAGCCAATCGAAGAGCCGCGCTTTACACGTCGGATCGGCACGCGCGCCTTCATGGATTACACACGCCTGACGCAGAACATCAGCTGGTCCGGCGAGATCAGAATAGATGGTGAGACCATCCGGTTTGATGCGTCCGAAGTGTTTGGCACCCGTGATCGCAGCTGGGGTGTGCGTCCCGTCGGTAATCCAGATTCCCAGCCGCCCAGAGAAGGTAGCCTCACCCAGTTTTACTGGCTCTGGACGCCATGTAACTTCGAAAATGCCGTCGCGTTCTCTCATACGAATGACGACGAGTATGGCCGCCCGTGGAACCGGCGCGCGGGTACGCAGATCATTGGTGAACCACTCCGTGAATATGAGGAAGTCGCATATCGCTATGAGTGGTCTCCGAACACGCGTCGTATCTCATCACTCACTGCGGAACTGGTCAGTGATGAGCGGCGTGCCGAGCTTAAGTTCACCCCGTTCAAAACCTTTTACATGACAGGGCTTGGTTACGGGCATCCGCAATGGGGCCACGGAAAGGATCAGGGTGATGAGGCTTTCGCCTATGATGTTATGGAGTCCGAAACGTGTACCCCGTTCGATCCGCTGTGCCTGCACATTCAGGCGCTCGCAAAGACAGAGCTTACGATAGACGAGAAAGCGCATTCCGGCATTGGTGTAGTGGAGCAATTTTTCGTCGGGCGGCATGATCGTACCGGCATGCTGGACGGTCTTGCGGTTCTGCCGGAGGGCGAGCGATGAGTGGGCCGGATATTGATGTGCGCTGGCTCTCCAGCTGCCTTGGGCAGGGGCGCAACGATCTGCGCGGTGTGAGTTGGTCGCCGGTGGGAACAGGGCAGGTGGCTGCCAGCTATCGCGGTGAGCTCGACTGGGCAAAGGGTGACGCGCCGGAGACAATCGTCGTCAAATGCCCGAGCGAGAATGAGCAGAGCCGTGCGACAGGCTTTCACTATGGCCTCTATGAAAAGGAAGTCGCCTGGTATCGCGAGCTTCGTCAGCAGTCGGAAATAAATTGCCCCAAATGCTACGGCACGCATTTCGACCAGGAAAAATTAGAGTTTTTTCTGGTGCTAGAGGACTGTTCGCCGGCCCGTCAGGGAGACCAGCTGGCTGGCGCGAGTGTGGATGAGGTGCGCGCCGGTGTGATCGAGCTGGCCTGCCTGCATGCCGCATTTTTCGATGACGACGGCATAAACCAGAACCCTGCGACGGCGCTGACGCCTGAAGATATCCAGCTGCGGTCAGGTCTCTTCCTGCAGTTCTGGACGCCCTTTCGCGAGCGTTATGCGACGCGGCTTGATGGTGCGCTTCTGGAGATGGGGGACCGTCTTGTTGCCCGCTACCACCAGTTCGATACCCGCCCGCTCAAACATGTCAGCCTCGTGCATGGTGACTTCCGGCTGGATAATCTTCTCTTCCGCGATGGTGCGCGCCCGTTTGTTCTGGATTGGCAGACCCTTGTTGCAGGATGTCCGATGAAGGACGTTGCATACTTTATCGGGACGAGCTTTGCCTCACCCGATGACCGGAGCACCCATGAAGATGATCTCTTGCAGACCTATTTTGCAAAGCTTCGCGAGCTTGGCGTGCAGGCCGACGAAGATGCGCTGATCAGGGATTACCGGATTGAGGCGCTGACAGGTCTAACCATGGCGGTTGTGTCCAGCATGCTGGTTGAGCGTACCGAGCGCGGTGATGAGATGTTCGCTCTCATGGCCGAGCGCCCGGGCTATCAGGCGCTTGAGCTGGATAGCGTTTCACTGTTCTGAAGAGACACCTGTGCGGGCCGCTCTTCGGGTTTTGATCGAGGCCCTCTATCGGGCCTCGCCGGTGTCTTTTGCGGGAACGGTCAGAATGGAAGGCGCGCCGTTGCCATCAGGCCATGTTCGGTGGTCGTTTCTCCGAAAAGGCCGGAGTAACCAATCCTGAGTTCAAAGCCTGACGGCGTGTGAGAGGAGAGTCCAAGGTCAACTGCCAGCAGGTCCCGGTCAAAAACCCGGCCTTCAATCTGAAAAGCGTTCGATCCGGCTGCATACTGCATTGTCTGGTCTGGCGTTACATCTCCGAATGTGTGCCGCCAGCCCAGCGCGCCTGTGATTTGCGTGGCTTTCTCGTCTGTGATGTAGAGATCATGACTGAGGCGTATGCCGGCCGTAGAAAACAGGTTTGAGTGTGAATCTTCCGACGATTGCAGCGAGGCATCGTGAGTTCGCTCGGTAAAATCAGCAGATTCCGTGATGATATAGTCCATTCTCAGGAAAGGCTGGAGCCGCGTACTATGTAATTGATAGTTTCTCGAAATATCAGTCCAGGCATTTGCCGAGACTGCAGAGTAATCTGCGGTGAGCTGGCCGGATAGTAAGGCCAATCCCGTAATGCGTCGGGAATCGATCTGGTGAGATGTAATGCCCGCACCGCCGAGAAGTTGAAACGCCTCTGTTCTTTTTCCGGAGTAAATCTGGGCACTGAACGATTCAATATCTGCTTGAGAATTGCGTGATTCCAGCCGTACGAACGATTGAGCAAAGCCGACTGATCCGCCAATCTGCAGTCCGGAACCCGTTTGCGCATCAACGCCAGCAAAAATGGCATAATAATCTGTGTCTGATGCTTCCGCCGAGCCTTCCGCGTCATACTGCGCTTTACTGCCATGATTGGTCAGCCAGAAGTTTGCGCCAGCTCTTTCAGAAGAGTTGTGGTCCAGCACCTGTTGCAAACGATCAATGGAGGTTGTCCCGGCATTGAGGCCCTGATCAATCGTGGCTGACAGTGCCGTAGCATGAATTTCTCCCGACAGACCATTAAAGGCTGCACGCGCGGACTGTTCATTGGTCAGAGCGAGAATTGAATCATGAACGTCATGGCCCGGGCCGGCGGCCTCAAGAGCCGAACTGACGGCCAGTTCGTTGCTGGTTACGGCATCAGTCGTCAAAGACGTGTCGTTGCGCGAAAACGTGATGTACATTGTGTCGGACGTCGTGCTGAGCGTTCCATCAATGAATTGATAGCTCTGGTTAACCTGCGCGCGATCGGCGTTCAGGCTTCCGTCGTCGATTGTGATGATTGGAAACTGGATATCCAGTTCCGGCTTTGACCCGTCGCTCGCCGGATTAATGAGGATGTTGAATGCGCCATTATCAGAGTGAGCTGGCGCCGCAATTCCATGGCTCACGTGCAGGTCAGGCGAGTTATCCAGAATAGTGGCGTCGAATGCCAGCGTACTTCCAGAGTCCAGAAGAAGCATGCCTGTTATGCTCGTGGTGTGGGCGAAGTGGTTTTCGGTACCGTTCCGGTCTGAGATAAGAAGTGTGCCACCCATGAAGGTTAGCGCGCTGTAGTATCCATTTTCTGCATCTCCGGAAAAAGGAGCCTCAATCCAGGCCGCATTCAGCGTTCCGTGGTCGCCCACAACGCCAATCATGTTCGTGGTGACGTATTGCGGATCCATTGCGAAATTTAATATGTCGACTTCCAGCGTGCCACCAATAATTTCAAGAACCGTTTTGTATTCATCCGGTGTATCTCTGATGTTGCCGTGGGAATTCACAGTAAGCCGGCCAGCCTGGACCATTGCCTGAGCTGAAATTTGAAGTTGTTGGAGGCTCGTATCGTTGAGGCCAAGGGTGATCTCATTCGCTCTCAGCAAGCTGCCTGCATCAGAAAGGGTTATTTGACCGTCTCCCCATCCGCTGGGATGTGTATTATCATGATAATAACCGCCGGTCAGAACAGTATCAGCGTACACCACGCCACCCTGATTGATAATCAGCTGGCCTGAGCCCCCCTCTTTTCCAAGATAGATGGTTTCTTTCACGTTCAGGCCCGCGCCGGCGCCTGTCACCTGCAGAATACCCTCAGACTGAAGTGCGACACCGTTTCCGTAGGCCCCATGCACACCGAGATACAGGTTATCTACCGGCATAATGTTTACGCCATAGTAATCGTCGATGTCGCTCGGACGAATGCTGATGGCGTAGCGCTCAGATTGGCCGGGATAATCTGGGTGATCTTCGCCGATAACAACGACGCTGCCTCCGGTGTGATCTGGTCTGTGTTTATTATGCCAGCAAAGTTTGTCCTGCCAGTTTCTGTCGAGGCCTCTGCAAGTAACGAAGTGATCGGCATTTGCCGGGAATGCGATCAGCGACGCAGATGACATCAGGCACGCCGAAATCAGCCCAGTGCTTCCGAATTTAGGAAAGGACACGAAACGTGAAGGGAGATCGGTAGCTGTTGTCGTCATGAGCTGGCTCGCTTTGTCAGTCTGCTTTTTGCAGATTTTCCAAAATGAGTACCGCGCAAGACTTTAGATTTGCCCCTGTAAAATAGACAAATTTAACTTACTAGGTAACAGTTTGCCGGCCTGCCGGAGCCGCTGCGCGGGGCGAGGCATTACAAATACAATTCATTCCTAAATTCGTGCCACCGGCACGAATGTTTTTGCGAAGCAAAATCGGAATGAATGGTGGGCGGTACAAGGATCGAACTTGTGACCCCTACGATGTCAACGTAGTGCTCTCCCGCTGAGCTAACCGCCCACTCTGGCGAAACACGGAGAATTACCGTGTTTCGGGAAGCGGTCATAAATCACAAAGCCTATACGCTCGTCAATTCCAAACTGCGTGGAAAATGCAGGCTAGGCCTCAGTTTTTGAGAGCCGCTGAGAGAGCACGATGGCAAGGCTGGTCGCAACATTGAGGCTATCGACCTCATTGGACATGGGAATGCGGATGGCATTGCCGCGTACGATCAGGTTATCCGGCAGGCCGGGACCTTCCGGCCCGAGAATAATGGCAAGCTTTTCGGGCCGATCGGCGGCATAGAGCGAGTTTGCTGCCTCATCAGGTGTCAGTGTCCAGATTGTGTAGCCGGAAGATTCCAGCTCATTGAAAATCTGGTCGGCAGTTGCGCCGTGATGGAAGGGAAGCCATAGCGCGGTGCCGGCTGATACACGGATGGATTTTCTATAGAGGGGATCGCAGCTTGTTTCGTCGAGAATGACCGCATTACCACCAAGCGCGGCAGAATTTCGGAACAGCGCGCCAGCATTGTCGTGATTTGAAAGACCGACAGCGACAACAAGCGTTTTGTGGTCGCAGGCTTTAAGCCAGTCGGACAGCGGCGTGGCTTCGTCCTTGCGGCCGCAGGCAAGTATGCCGCGGTGTATCGGGAAGCCGACAATTTGGTCCATGACAGGTTGGTCTGCCGTGTAGACTGGAATATGGCGCGGCAGGTCCTCTAGAAGGGCGGAGAGGACAGGCAGGCGCCCGGTTTCGAGAAATATGCTGTCAGGTTTAAAACGTGACCGGCTCAGAAACACTTCGAGTGTGACTTTGCCTTCGACGATAAATTTGCCATCGCGCCCTGTGAGGTCCCGTTCGCGCACGGATGTATAGTCCGCTATGCGTGGGTCCTCTGGACTTGTAATTCTGACGGGCGCTAAACTCATGAAAGGCTTATGCGACGCGTCTGACTATTGGGCAATATTTGTCGGATTATGAGATGGCCGCGCCACCTGCAATGTCGCGAATAACCAGCTCGACCAGGCCGCTGTCAGGACGCACCAGATAGGCGTCATCATCAATGAGAACCCATTCCTGGCCGCGCGGGGCAGACGGCAGACCATAGGCGTAATAGTCCTGCCAGTCGCGTACGCCAAATTCTACAGGAATGACGTCGCCGCGGTCGTAAGTCATACTGACTTCAGGGGCTTGTGGGGAGAAATAATCAGCCGGTTCCGGCCGGGCTGTCGTTGCCGGATCTTCGGCAAAAGCCATCGGGGAAAGTGTAAGAAGGGCCATTGCAAGGCCGAGGTTCATGAGGGGGCACATGTGAATATCTCCGCTGCTTAATCAACGGAGAAACCCGCAAACGGTTCCGCATTTCTTGGTTGTTGCTCTTGGCGATTATTCGCTGACGGGCAGGTCAGCAATGCCGCTCAGATAGCTGTCGTCATCAATGCGGGGATCAGCCTGCGACAGAATAAGGTTCGGGCATTTGTCCGAACCGGCCTTTTCAATGGCTTCGCGGCTTATCTTGGCCACCCCGGCATCTGAACCGAATTGGAGATGCCGCGAGTCGCGAATGTTTGACTGTGTCATGTGTTCTCTCCCGGAGAATGCGTGTTGTCCCCACGCCTATAGGGAGAGAATGGAGCGAAATTCTAAAAAAACTATGGCTTAAGCGGGAGGCCTTCTTCTTTTGCTGCCCGAACCATAGCTTTTTGCAGTTTTTCAAACGCGCGCACCTCAATCTGGCGGATACGCTCGCGGGAGACATTATAGACCTTGGAAAGGTCTTCCAGTGTCACCGGCTCGTCTTTCAGACGGCGCTCCGTGATGATGTGCTTTTCGCGATCGTTCAGGTCTTCCATGGCGCGTTCCAGAAGCGTCATGCGCGCATCGAATTCCTGACGGTCTGCAAATTCGCGAGCCTGACCGGGATTGGTTTCATCTTCCAGCCAGTCCTGCCATTCACCATCACCTTCCGTGCCGCCGATCGGGGCGTTGAGAGAGGCGTCAGACGCAGACATGCGTCCATTCATGGAGATGACTTCGTCTTCGGAGACGTTGAGGCGGGTCGCGATTTCTGTGACCTGTTCCGGACGCAGATCGCCGCTTTCAATCGCGTTAATCTCGCCTTTAATGCGGCGCAGGTTGAAGAAGAGCTTCTTCTGCGCAGCGGTCGTGCCAAGTTTCACCAGCGACCAGCTACGTAGAATGTATTCCTGAATAGAGGCGCGAATCCACCACATCGCATAGGTAGCGAGGCGGAAGCCTTTATCCGGATCGAATTTCTTGACGGCCTGCATCAGGCCCACATTGCCTTCTGACACCACTTCAGCCATTGGCAGGCCATAGCCGCGATAGCCCATCGCGATCTTGGCGACGAGGCGCAGGTGAGAGGTCACCATCTTCTCCGCAGCTTCAGAGTCTTCGTGCTCCTGCCAGCTTTTGGCGAGCATGAACTCTTCTTCTTTGGCGAGCATTGGAAATTTTCGGATTTCGGTCAGATACCGAGAAAGGCCCTGTTCAGGTGACAGAGCTACTGAAGTTCCAGCCATGTAATTACCTCCCATGAAAGACTCGCCTACTCACTAAGTGACGTTTGCGAACGTTCCAGGTTTCAAAAAAATCGCCCATCTGAGATGCAGCAATCAACCCTGCATGCCCCGTCAGCATCAGCAGCATACCTACGCTATGTAGGTACAATTTAAGCCGATTGAACCCGTTTCGGCCAAAAAAGAAACGCAAAATTTGGTAACTTTAAGCTGATGCGTTCGTGAGGTTTCTCTCCTTTCAGTAGAATAAAGTTAACCAAAGTGAGGTATCTGTTAGCGATATTCACAACCTTGGCGGGAGACGCAGGTGCTGCAACGAACATTATCATCCCTTCCTATTAAATGGAAAATGGGTCTGGCGGTCGCATTACCGATTCTGGGCCTCACATTTTTTGCGCTTATTTTTTGTTATAGTCAGTGGAAAACCGTTGAAAGCATGCGTCGTACCGTGCAGCTGACCGGCTTCTCTCGGTCTGTCGGTGAGCTCGTGCATGAATTGCAGGTCGAGCGAGGGCGTACGGCGGCCTTTATTGGCTCGGGTAAATCTGCGCAGGCAGGCTCGCAGCTGGAAACGCAATCGCGCCGAGCTGACCAGTTCAGGTCTACCTTTATCGCAGCGGCCGATGATTTTGATGAGCAACTGACGACTGATCTGCAGCGAGAACACGTGCAGCATGCTCGCTCCTCTCTACAGTCTCTGGATGCGCATCGCGAACGTGTGCGCCGGGAAAACCTGCCGGTGCCTCAGGCCGTTGGTCCCTATACAGAGGTCATCAACCGTCTGATTACGCTTATCGCGGATGAGGCAACGCTTGTGGGCGATGCTGACCTTGCAGGCGCGCTTCAGGGGTTACTGCAGCTGACATATGCGAAAGAAGCTGCCGGTCTTGAACGCGCACGCGGTAGCGCTGTGCTGGCTTCGGGAGCGATCAACGACACAGCGCACGAGGCGCTGATTGCTCTGAACAGCCAGCAACAGCAAATGCTCTCTAATTATCGCTCTGCCATGAGCGACGACTGGACTTCAGTGCTGGACCAGTTGGAAGGCAATGCGACCAGCCAGCGTATTTCCGATATTCGCGAGAACCTGCATCGCGCAGGCTATAATGGCCAGCTGCCAGATGTCACCAGCAATGAATGGTTTGATCTGACGACGAGCCGTATCGAGCAGATGATGGATATCACTGATGCGGTCTCCGAGCATATTCTGGCTGTGGCGACAGAAAAGCAGAACCATCTGACCATGGTCGTCTGGGCGGTTGTTGCAGGTTCTGTATTGCTTACCCTGCTGACGATCATCGTATCTTATGTTCTGGTGTCCAGCATTGTGAAGCCGATGGCCAGCATTACCAACTCGCTGGACGAACTTTCTAAAGGCGCAACCGATCTCAAGATTGCGGGTGCAGACCGTGGCGATGAGATTGGCGTTCTCGCACGCGCGGCACGTCAGTTCATGGAGATGTCACGCCAGCGCGAAGCGCTTATGCGGCAGAATTCCGAGAACGAACAAAAAGCGCTCATTGAACGCCGTCAGGTGCTGGACCGCATGGCGCATGAAGTGAAAGAGGCGACGCATGCGACGGTGTCCAAAATCGTGGTGACGGCTGAAGACCTTGCATCCAACGCTGATAGCATGCGTACGCGCCTGTCCGACGCGTCTTCGAATGCAAGCAAGGCCAATCAGGCGACATCTGAATCACTTGATGGCACTCAGCGCGCTTCTGATCTCGCTGACGAACTGAATGCGGCCATTGCTGAAGTGGCTGAAAGCATTATGCGCGGTGATAAAATGGCGCGTGATACTGTCCAGCTGGCGGTCGATTCACGCCAGACGGTTGAAGAGCTGGATGAGGCAACCCAGCAGATCGGTGACTTCGTTCGCGTGATCACCGAGCTTGCCGAGCAGACAAATCTTCTGGCGCTCAATGCCACGATCGAATCTGCGCGTGCTGGCGAGCATGGCAAAGGCTTTGCGGTCGTTGCCTCCGAGATCAAACAGCTGGCATCGCAGACCAATACATCCGCGACGCAAATTACCGAGCGTGTAGGGCAGATCCAGTCGCGTACCCGTACGGCTGTTGATGCAATCAACCGTATCTCGTCTTCTATCGAACAGCTGGGCGGTGTGACATCGTCTGTGGCTGCAGCGGTTGAAGAACAGCGGGCTTCGACGGACTCCTTTACCGGCTTCCTGAATAGTAACCGCGCGGCGATTGAAGATGTGGCGCGTCAGGTTGCCGATCTGACGCGTATCACGCAGGAAACCGCGGATAATGCGACCACAATGGCCCGTCAGGTCGATGATATGACGTCAGCCTCACGTTCCGCCAATGAGGAGATTCCGCAAATCGTCCAGCGCGCTGTTGCGGCGGCGGATAATCGCGGTGCGCCGCGTACGAAGACGGATCGGCCGGTTACGGTGACGCAGAATAACGCGTCGCGTCAGGCCGTGATAAAAGATCTCTCAGCAAGCGGCGCGCGCCTGAACCAGCCAAGCCGTGGCCGGTTCAATGTGACACTTCCTGATCATATGGGCACGGTTGAGGCGCAGACGGCGTGGTCCAGCGACACAGAATCCGGCGTGAAGTTTGACGAAAGCCTCTCCGGTAATCTGATGGAACGTCTGATCGCGATGGCAAAGAAGGACAGCGCTGCCTGATCGAGGGCATCGGACGCTGAAATAGAAAACGGGGCCGTGTGGCCCCGTTTTTTTGTTGGTCTAGTTGATGACTGCGCAGGCAACACGGGGGCCTGCTCCGCCAATCGGCTGGGACACATGATCGTCCTCGTCAGCGTGAATAATCAGCGCTGCGCCATCGTCATCGAGAAGTTCTGAGCCGGTTGTGAGTGTTGTGAAGGCTTCATAGCCAGCCGACCCGTTCGCTGCGACCCAGATGTTCGGAATGTCACCGCCTTCCGGGCCAGCCGGATTAAGCAGGCCGTGGCCGCCTTCGACCTTGCCAATATGGCCGCCAGAATTCGTGAATGTGCCAATGTCAGAGCAATCACCGACCTGGTGCAGGTGCAGGCCATGCCAGCCCGGCTCAAGCGAACCCGGCTGCACAGTCACGCGCAGCAGAACGCCGTTAGGGCCTTCAATCAGATTGACGGCACCAATCTCTGCGCCGTCAACGCCGGTCAGCGTGCCGCGAGCATTCAACATGCTTGGCAGGCTCTCGCCGGATGTTTCTGTCGGCAGAGGTGTTTCAGGTGTTGGTTCTGTTTGTGGGGTTTCTGCCTGTGAGCAGGCTGTCATGAAAAGTGCGGTAGCTGCAGTAAGCAGCAGTTTGTTCGTCATGTCTGGTCTTCCCTTGTTGGGTGCTAAACGCAGACTGACAGGCGTGGTTCCGACGTAAAGCTAAAAAAGATGTATTCAGGTACAGACTGACATATGCGCGTTTTTCAGTCTTGGTTTCTCATGTGTTAGACTGGCGCAAACCGGGAGGGATGGATGAGCTTTCTATCACGTCGAGGCGTTCTGGCCGCTGCAATTGTTTCTTTGGTGTTTGCTCCTGCGGTCGTCGCGCAGGAAGGTAATGAAATTGACTTTCACGTCGAGGTGACGATTAACGGTCAGGGTGTTCCCGTCATATACGTTTCAGGCGGGATGCCCTTGGATGAAGAACGTCGCGCGGAAAATGGCAGTGTCATGCATTCGGAGGTTTCGCCTCTCACGCTGGGCGCTGACGCTGAAGGTATGACGGAAATACTGGAGCTGATCGAAGAGGCGCTTTCAGCGCGTCGTGGCCCAGTTATCGAAGTAACGCGAGAAACGCGTGCTGGCAAAGTCAGCCAGACATTCATCGGCGCTGATCCCGGGTCTGTAGAGGCGGATGAGAACACAGGCGAGATAACGATCAAGCCGATCCGGCTGGAACTGAATGCTTAGGCTTACATCGCCCGCAGTTTAGCGATCAGTTCAGCCATGTCGTCAGGTGGTGGCTGTTCAAAGTGTAGCGCCTCTCCGGTGACGGGGTGTTCGAAACCAAGAATATACGCATGGAGCGCCTGACGGCGGAACTGACGCGCGGCGGTTGTCGCCTCGATGAAGGCTTCACCCTCACCGAAGGCTTTGATGCCCTTGTGCTTGCCATACACCGGATCACCGATCACTGGCGCGCCGATATGGGCCATGTGTACGCGGATCTGGTGTGTGCGGCCTGTCTCAAGACGACATTCGACCATCGCCGCAGCAGCGAGGCCGGATTTCTCGTCCAGATGGCCGAAGCCTTCCAGCGTGGTGTAGTTGGTGATGGCGTGCTTGCCTTTTTCGACATAGCCGTCACCGCCTTCCGGTTCATGCCAGTCGGCAGACGGAGCACGTACGCTTTCACGGACGACTTCCATCTTCTTTCGGTCGGATGATGAGCGGTCGATACGGGTCTCGATGCGTCCGATAAGCGGACGCGGTGCGCCGCGCGTAATGGCAAGATAGCGCCGGTCCATGTCATGCGCCTGAAAACGGGCAACGAGGCCTGTGTGAGCGACTTCGGATTTCGCCACCACCATGACGCCGGACGTATCTTTGTCGAGGCGGTGTACAATGCCGGGGCGCGCAACGCCGCCAATGCCGGAGAGGCTGTTGCCGCAATGGTGCAGAAGCGCGTTCACCAGAGTGCCGCTCCAGGCACCGGGTGCCGGATGTACGACCATGCCGCATGGCTTGGCAATGACAATGAGATGCTCGTCCTCGAACAGGACGTCCAGCGGAATATCTTCCGGCTGCGGCGTCGCAGGTTCGGGGTCCGGCAGGGTTAGCATGTAGGTTTCGCCTGCGCTCACTTTGAATTTCGGATCGATGGGTTTGTCATGCCCCGCAGTAACCTGACCGTCATCAATCAGCCCTTTCAGGCGCGAGCGTGACAGGTCCGAAAGCTGGGTTGCGAGCCAACGGTCAAGACGCGTTCCGGCTGCGTCGGCCTCTACGGTGAAACTATGTGTGCTGGGCATGGGGCGTCTTTACCGCGAGTTCCGACAAAAGGGAACTCGCTTGACGCAGAGCGGAGGTTTATCCGCGAAGGTGATCCATCAGGCCTGTTACAGCATTGATGCTGGTGGACTCAGGGAAGGGTGCACGAAGCACGATAAGGCGGTGCCAGAGCGGGCCGAAGAGAATTTCCATAGCCATATCGACATCATAGAGCTGGCGGATTTCTTTCTTCGCGCGGGCGGTCGCAAGAACCTGCTTGAGAGGGCGCTTGAAATGGTCATTGATGTGCGCGCGGAACAGCTTGTTGGCGTCTGCCTCATCGGCTGCGGCCAGAAGGGCGCTACGCATGAGGATCGCATCGCTACCGGAGCGCGCCATGTCGACCACGGGGTCAATCAGACGGGCCAGTTGTTCGTTAAGCGGGTGATGGTCGCTGATGACCGGCGTTTCGAGCACATCCAGAACCGCATCAACAACCAGACACGCAGTCGACGGCCAGTACTCTTCAATCTGCGCTGTCGGGGCTTTTACATGGTTGAGGGCCGATTGAAGGTCAAAATCTCTCCAGCCTGAACGACGAATTTCTTCGCGGGCCGCAGCCATGATTGCATTGCGTGAAGCTGAGCCCTGCGAAAAGCGACGGGTATCCGGCTGGATGTTGAAATCGACGACTGTTTCTGCGTGGGCGGCGGACATGGGCGGGGTTCCATTTTAGTGATGTTGAAGTCTGGAAGGTAAACGTCCGAAACTGGCAGTTTGGTTCCATTTGAAGGCGAAAAAACTGTGCTAGCCGCTGAAAGGCTTTACGGTTTTGTTCGGTTGGAATGGTGATAAACTGTATGTATTCAGAGGCTTGAGAGGCGCGCGCCAAGATCATGTCCGCATGAAACGTCGAAGCCGGGCAGGATTGTATTGCAGCCACATTTTCGCCCTTATTAGTAAGTAAACAATCGCTCACATTTTGTGTGAGGGATGTTTATGACTGAAAATTCTCGTAGACCGCACCAGATTTACTCTGTCGTGATGTGGCTAATTTCCATTGTTTTCGCAGGGTGCCTGATCGGCCTCGGAAGTCTGGTGATCCGTGATCTCCCGACGATAACCGACCAGAGATCCATTGATAGTTTCATCGACAGAGAGGCAAAAGCGGAGCTCGATGCTGAGCTGGCAATGGTCGATACGGCAATAAATGATGCCGTTATAGCTGTTGAAGATCATCAGACCCGCGTTGAAATTGCCGAAACTGAGCTGGCGTCAGCGACGGATGCGATGAATGCCTGGTTCGATAACCGCACCGTTACCGAAGCCTTCGACCAGAACCCGGAAGTGGCGGCGCGCACACTGAACCTTGAAGTCGTCCGTGACCGGCTCGCCAATGTTCAGATCGAACAAGCCGCGCTTGAGCGCGATGTGAGCCAGCTGCGCCGCGAACGTGTAGACGTTCAGCAGAGGCTGGGCCGCCTGCGTCTTGAGGCACAGCCTGAATTCGATGCTTATTTCACCGGTGTTGAGACGCGCGTATTTCTCTATCGTCTCATGCTGACCCTGCCGCTGCTTCTGATTTCGGGGTATCTCATGGTGAAGCATCGAAAGGGTAATTACTGGCCGCTTTATCGGGGCTTTATGATTTTCTCGGCCTTTGCCTTCTTTGTAGAGCTGGTGCCCTACCTTCCAAGCTATGGCGGTTATGTGCGTTATGGTGTGGGTGTGATCATCGCGATTGCAGTCGGCCATTTCACCATTCTTGGTATGAAAGCCTATCTTGCGCGCCAGAAGGCGGCCGAAAAGCGCTCCGAACCGGAACGTCGCAAAGCTATTCCGAATGAATTGGCGTTGAAAAAGCTGAGCTCAGGTGTGTGTCCGGGATGTGATCGCAGCGTGTCGGTTTCCATGTCTTCGGGAAGTGATTTCTGCCCGCATTGTGGCCTGCGCATCAAAGCTGATTGCGGCGGGTGCGGTGAACATAAGCTGGTCTTCTATCAATACTGTAAAACCTGCGGGCATGACTGTACGCACGACCATGATGAGGCGATGTCACCGGACCATAACCACGCCCATAATGACGGACCCGAACCGTCCGAAGGTCTGCAGCCTTCCCCCGCGTAATCTGGACCAGTCTCCTCCTGAGTGTCACAACCTCGTCGCAGAGCTGAGCTAAGCGAAGCGGAACGGGCTCTCAGGAGGACATGCCATGGATATTTCTCGTCGTAAGGTATTTGGACTGATGGCGGGCGCCGCCGGTGGATTAAGTCTCGGCGCATGCGCGTCAGGCCGTTCTGTTTCAGAATACAGCCGCGAGAAAAGCCCGGTCGGTGTCAGCTTCGATCACGGTGTCGCCTCTGGTGACGCGACGCACGATTCTTTCATTCTCTGGACGCGGGTCACACCTGAGCGTGATACCAATGAACCGATCTGGGTGACGATCTTCTACGGCACGGACCGCGCTACGATTGAGTCGCTTGAAGACGGCACGATGGGCGAGGGCGTGGATTTCATTCCGGTGAACACGGGTATCAACCGCGATTATACGGTGAAAGCGGACTTCCAGAATTTGCCGTCTGACACGGTGTATCACTACCGGTTCGCGGTCGAGACAGATGCGGGCATGGTTTTCTCGCCAGTCGGTAAAACGCGAACGCTTCCGGCAAGCGGCGGAGAGCAGGCGAACCTCGCAGTGATATCCTGCTCGAACTGGCCGTTCGGCTATTTCAACGTCTATAAAGCCATCGCCCAGCGCGATGATGTGGACGCGGTGATCCACCTTGGCGACTATATCTATGAGTATGGCGTGGACGGTTATGGCGGTCAGGTCGGCGAGCAGATCGGTCGTCGCCATGATCCTGTGACAGAGATTGTCACGCTTGAAGATTATCGCACTCGCCACGCGCAATATAAGTCCGATCCGGATCTGCAGGCCGCCCATGCGATTGCACCATGGTATTGCACCTGGGACGATCATGAGAGCACTAACAACTCCTATCGTTCGGGGGCTGAAAACCACAATCCGGAGAACAATGAGGGCGACTGGACGGCCCGTAAACAGGTTGCCGTCCAAGCCTATATGGAATGGATGCCAGTACGTGAGCTTCAGCCGGGCCGCGCCGCAGAATCTATTTATCGCAGCGCGGACTGGGGTGATCTGGCGTCTATCTTCATGCTGGAATCGCGCCTGACAGGTCGGTCTGACGAGATTTCATGGTTCTCCGAAGTTCGTGGTGATATGGCGCCGGAAGAGATTATGGCGACCGTTCAGGATGTGAATACTCGCGTGAATGACCCGTCCCGCACAATGCTCGGCGGTATTCAGGAAGCCTGGCTCGCAGATGGCATGAAGTCTTCGGTTGAGGGCGGCAAAACATGGCAGCTTCTAGCCAATCAGGTCATCATGGCGAATGTGAAACTGCCGAATTTGACAGAGACGCTCACACCGGAAGAGATCGGCATGTTGCCGGCTGGTTATGTGAATATGCTCGTGCCGTTTTCTACGCTCGGCCAGTCTTTCAACCTTGATGCATGGGATGGTTTCCCGGCAGCCCGTCAGCGTCTTTATGATGCGGCGAAGGATGCCGGCGCGAACATGCTGGTCATTACGGGTGACACGCACACAGCTTGGGCGAATGATCTTAATGACAGTGATGGTCTTGTTGGCGTCGAGTTTGGCTGTACGTCTGTTACGTCACCGGGCATGGGCACGAGCGCACCGATTGATCGCCTCGGCCAGCTTATGGCGGACGCGAATGATGATGTCGTCTGGTATGACCCGTTTGGACATGGCTACACCATGCTGAAACTGACACCTGAAAAGGCAACGGCCGACTATCACAAAGTCTCTACAGTGCTCGAGCGTGAGTTTACGACCGAGAAGGTTGCGACCTATGAAACAACGCTCGGTCCTGACGGCGTGACGCCTCTGCGTCCGGTCGTTTGATTGCAAGCGGACTGATTTCTGATATGGGCGGGGCATGAACGCTCCGCTCGATTATCGCCCTCCGGCAACCGATCCGCTTCCGGTCATCCATCTGGATGAAGCGTTGATCGTCGTGGATAAGCCGTCCGGGTTGTTATCGGTTCCGGGCAGGCTGCCCCAGCACAAAGACAGTATGATCAGCCGTTTGCAGGCCGCCCACCCTGATGCGTTGACCGTGCACCGGTTGGATATGGATACGTCCGGCCTGATGGTATTTGCCCACGGGGCAGATGTTCATCGTTCCCTCTCCAAAGCGTTTGAAGCAAAAACGGTATCAAAGCGTTACGTGGCGCTGGTGCATGGCGTGATGGCTGACGATGAGGGCGAGGTTGATCTGCCCATTCTGAAGGATTGGCCGAACCGCCCGAAGCATATGGTGCATGAGGAGGGCAAGCCTTCGCAGACGCGCTGGAAAGTGCTCGAGCGGCAGGACGGGAAGACCCTTGTCGAGTTGACACCGCTCACGGGGCGTACCCATCAGCTGCGCATCCATATGGCTGAGCTGGGACACGGCATTCTGGGTGATTGCTGGTATGGCATCCCTGAAAGCATGGCGGGTGCTGACCGGCTCTGCCTTCATGCGGCGGGTCTGTCTTTTACCCACCCGGCGACAGAACAGATGTGTTCGTTCGAGGCAGACGCCTCTTTCATGTAGAAACGGCGCCCTTGCGAGCGCCGTCATTAGGGGCCCGGATGTGTGGCCTATTTCTTTTTCTTCTTTGGTGTCGCTGGCTCTTCAACTTCAAAAGTGAGCTGCAGATTGACGCGGTATTTCTTGATTTTACCGTCTTTGATGACCGTGGACATGTTGTTCACATTGGCAGATGCGAGGCCGCGAACGGTTTTCGAAAACCGTGCCACAGCTTTCTCGATCGCGTCTTCGAAAGACTTGTTGGATTCTGCGAGCACCTGCTCTGATTTCATGATTGCCATGACGTTACGCCTCACATTTCGATTTTAAGATGTGAACAGTGTCATCCAGCGTTGAGTGATCGTCTAGGGCTGAGTGCAGAAAGGCCGAAGAATCAAGCGTTATTCCCGCGGGACGGAGTGTTCCTGTATAGGCTTCGCGTGATTGGCGAGGATTTGATTTAGCTATCCGTCTTGACGAGACGGTTCGTTCCGTCAACGCGCCGGTAGAAACAGGACTTGCGTCCGGTGTGACAGGCCGCGTCCGTTTGGCAGATTTTCATGACAACAGCATCCTGATCGCAGTCTGTGTAGACTTCGATGACGTCCTGAAAATGTCCTGAGGTTTCGCCCTTGACCCAGAGCTTGCCACGCGAGCGTGACCAATAAGTGGCACGGCCTGTTTCCAGCGTCGCAGCTAACGCTTCGGCGTTCATCCAGGCGAGCATGAGAACATCGCCGGTATCAGCGTCCTGCGCGACAGCGGCGATGAGGCCATTGGCATCAAACTTAGGACGAAACTCTTCAGTTTCGTCCTGTTCTTTTCCGGAAAGGGGCGGTTGAAAACTCATAGCCGCCTTATGCGCTAAGGCTTATTTGCCCGCAAGACGCAGGAAGCGGTCGCGCTTGTCTTTGTCTGTTTTGAACACGCCAGTGAACTGGGTTGTGATCGTAGAGACATCAGGATGGTGCACACCGCGTGTTGTCATGCACTGGTGCTTCGCATCGATCAGAACCGCGCAGCCTGCTGGAGCGAGGCTTTCTGTGATTGCGTCACAGATTTGCGCTGTCATGGTTTCCTGCGTCTGGAGACGCTTAGCGAAAATCTCGACCACACGCGCAAGCTTGGAGATGCCGACAACAGCGTCTGTTGGCTGGTACGCAACGTAAGCCTTGCCAAGGAATGGCGCCATGTGGTGCTCACAATGGCTCTCTACGTCGATTTCGCGCAGCATGACGAGGTCATCATAGCCCTGAACGTCATCGAATGTGCGTGAAAGATAGGCAACCGGATCTTCTGTGTAGCCGGAGAACCATTCTTCATAGGCTTTGACCACACGCTTTGGTGTATCAAGAAGACCTTCACGTCGTGGGTCATCACCCGCCCATGCGAGCAGTGTCCGGACCGCGTCTTCCGCTTCTTCACGGGAAGGACGTGTAAGTGGTTCTGTGCGCTCGTAAGAGCCAGGTGTTGTGATCTTGTCCATGGTCATGGAAATCCTTGGTCTGAGGGACGAGGGTCGAGCCGGCTTGCGCCGGACTTAACGCCCGCCCGGGTGAATACCCTCAGGGCAGTAGAGGTCTGATATAGGGCTTAACTGTGCCTTTTACCAGCGTGTTTACGTTGGTTTCAGGAAAACGGATTTCAGAAAAACGTGATTTCCGAATCATTTTTTCTATTTTTTTTGGGCGGTCCAGAACCTTCCCCAGGGGCAGGGTATTCATCAGAAACGCCGGCTTCGGCGCACTGATAAAGTCTTCCGAAGAGGGAACCGGAGACACTTTTAAACGTTAGAACTCCCGAACAATGGGGGTCCTTTGAAAAGTTATATTCTGAACACGCTGGATGATATCCGGTCGAGCTACTGGTTCATTCCGCTGGTTATGGCAATCATGGCAGCAGTGCTATCGTTTCTGGCCATTCGGGTGGATGCCTCTATCGGAAATGCTGCGCCTGACTGGCTCGGCTGGCTGTTCGATAACCAGCCCGATGGCGCGCGCGAGGTGCTCTCGACAGTCGCTGGCTCCATGGTGACCGTGGGCGGCGTCGTCTTTTCCATTACCCTGGTATCTGTATCGAACGCTGCGTTTCAGTTTGGTCCGCGCCTTCTGACGACATTCATGCGGGACAGATCTAATCAAATCACGCTCGGAACGTTCACAGCAACGTTTCTGTATTGCCTGCTGGTTCTGCGCGCTGTGCAAAGTGCACCAGCCGATGCAAGCGATGGCATGGCGTCAGAATTTGTGCCTCATATCGCGCTGCTGGGCGCCATAGGTCTAGCGATCTGTTCAATTGGTGTCCTGATCTATTTTATTCACCACGTCCCGCAGTCCATACACGTCTCGCGTCTGGTCGCTGGCATTGGTAGTGAGCTGTGCAGCCAGCTGGATGAGCGGTTTCCGACGCCGTTAGGCGAGGCAAGCAATACCTCTGATCGTGGGGCTCTCGAAGAGAAGTTGTCAGAGGGGCGAGCCATTCGAGTCAGGAAATCCGGCTATATACGGATTATAGACGGTGACAGCCTCATCGCGCTCGCCAGCAAGTATGATCTCATGATTGAGCTGTTGTGTCTGCCGGGCGGCTTTATCACATCCGGAGACGCAGCCATGCGTGTTGTCGGGCTGGAGGCCCACGATGACTGTGACGCGATTGAGGATCAGCTTCGCGCGGTTGTGGCTCTCGGGGCTATGCGTACTCCGATGCAGGATGCCGGTTTTCTGGCTGAAGAACTTTCCGAGATTGCCCTGCGCGCGCTATCGCCCGGCGTGAACGACCCTCATACCGCGATCACCGCCATGCACTGGATGGGTGCGGCGCTGACACTTTTGGGCGAGCGTGAGGATCTATCTTCGGTTCGACGGGATGAGAATGATGCGCCGCGCTTGCTAGCGCCCATTGATGGGTTTGACAATCTGATGCGCGCAAGCCTGTGGCGCGTCCTGCCGTTCGCAGCGCGCAATGTGACGGCGGGAGAGCAGCTTGTTGCCATGACAGAACGTTTGCGGGCACGTCTTGGCGAGGCGCGCCGCAAACAGCTGGATGATTTGATGGAGTGCTTCTTTGAAATCGCGCGTGAGAGTCTCACCGAAGAAGAAGTGAAATATCTGACGGCGAAGGCGCGAACCTGCCGAGAAAAAGCGCCAGAGCGGGTATAAACTCTGGCGCCATGGGAGCGGGGGAACGGAACCGCCCCCAGGTGTTCCTGAGAGTTAGTTCAGGAACTCCATAATAAGCTGCGATGCTGCAGCAACGAGGACGACCTCGTTATTATCTACCTGTGCATAGTAATGGCCGTACGGGGGAGGGGTTAGTCCGTACCGGTCATAGTCACGGATTACACGGTAGTTGTTATATGTGCGGTCGCCATACCGGATCGCGTCGCGTTGGCCGTCTTCATAACCTTCCTGATAAGCTCTGCGCTCATCATCGCGGTCGCGCCAGTCCTGTCGGTCATTATCACAGCGCCCCTGCATTTCATGTCCTGGCGGACAGTGTGGCGGGTCGGCAAAGGTCGGTGCTGAGGTGCCGATCAGGCCAAGGCAGAGCGCTGATGCGGCAAACATTTTAGTCATGGGCGTCATATCTGCCTCCTCAATTGGTATGCAGACACAACGCGGCTTTGTGGGCGAACGTTCCGAGTATTACAGATGTTTCAGGCAGACGCCGCCGGTCAGTCCGGGCTGGTCACATAACGTGTCGCGTAAGTGTGCGCCTCTTCAAAGCCGTGCGCCAGATGGCGGATGACAACTCTGTCCTGCGAGCCTTCGGGTACATAGCTGAATTCGCAGTCTCGCGTTTTCATCACATTGAGGAAGACCTGCGAGGCACGTTCATCCAGCAGTGCGCGCCCGTTTAGGCCTTCACCGATCTGGCGTGTCCGGTTCCCGCACGCATAGGCCCAGCCTGTGCCGGCCTGCGCGCTATGAATGACGAGCGTAATGGTCGGCGCACGTCCGGAGCGATGCTCGGTAACGGCCATGTTCGGAACCGGCACGGGATGTCCTGACAGGATTTCGCCGGAGAAAGGCGCGACGTCGCAAGCGGCAAGTTGGCCATTCCCGTTGCGGGAATACTGGCAGCTTGCCATCCAGTTTCCTGTCGTGATGACGTGATTGCGTGAATAGAGGCCATCGCGTTCCTGAATCACATTGCGCATGGTCTGTAGTTCAAGCGGCAATGGCTCTGCAGAAGGCGTGACGCCAGCGCCGCGAATGCGCTCTATGCGGGCAAGTTCGTCAGCACCGGGGGATGGGCAGGCCGCAAGCGTAACGGCGCCGCCCAAAAGGGCGAGTGCGCTAAGTAAGGCTTTGTCTCGAGCTGGTTTCACACCCGTCATGTCTGGTCACTCCTGCAGACAGTGTCGCGCAAAGCGTTTTCCAGCCTGCAAACAGCGGCGGCGAAATTTGAAAGAAATTCCCCTCTGGTTAGTCTTTGTTAGACCCTTCCCGCTATAGGGAGGCGCAGAATGATCGCGAGGGCCTGCGGGCTGGTTGATCATGTTTGAGGGGGTGATCGTCGGGAGAGGTCATCTCCGTTCGGGGTGGAGCATGACTTTAATCCAGCGATATGAGCGCCTTCTGCGGATTGATCCGGAGACGCCAACCGAAGACCTGATCCGGTATCGTGCGATCTGGCTCGTTGGGCTGATGTTTGTCGTTATGCAGCTGATCAATCTGACCGTCATTTCCATCGATCACGGCGAATGGACGTATGACCACACCATCTGCATTGTCACCGTGGTTTGTATCGCTACCGCTGTTCATGCGCTGCGCTGGTACAAGAATTACGATGTATACGCCGTCATCTTCTCAGTTATGCTGTTTCTGGGGATGATTGCTTCGGCTTTGCCTCAGAATGCGGGTATCAACTCTGCGCTTGTGCCGCTGCTGATTGTTGGTCCGCTCCTGTGCGGATATATTTCGGGGCGACGAGCCGCGATCATTTTCTGGGCCGTTGGCACGCTGGTGATTTGTTTCCTGGCCTGGGTAACGTGGGATTCGCCGGTGCAATGGGCATCAGGCGAACGACATCGTGACCTGAACCGGGCAACCAACGCATTTTACTTTATGACGCTTTCCGCCACTTTGTCAGCGATGCTGACGGGGCGTACCTTTATGGCGCTTCGTAAAATGCGAGAGAATGCCGAACGTGCAGCGCGTGCCGAGGCGGCCCAGTCCGAGTTTCTGGCCAAGATGAGCCATGAGCTGCGTACGCCACTACATGGCGTTATCGGGCTCACAGATGTTCTGATCAGGTCTGACCTGAACCGACGCGAGAAGGAGCTGACAGAGACGCTCCGCGAGTCAGGCGACTCTCTGCTCCTTATCCTCAATGATCTGCTGGACCTTTCTAAAATCGAAGCCGGTAAGATGACCATTACGCTTCAACCGGCCAATTTGCGTTCGGCGCTGGAAAAGGATGTTCAGGGCTGGGCAGAAGTCGCCAAAGCGCGTGGGCTCGGTTTCGTGGTCAGCCTTCCGGACGAGCTGAGTATCGGTGCCGAGCTGGATGAGCTGCGCTTGCGGCAGGTCGTGCATAATCTGATCTCCAACGCGGTGAAGTATACTGATGCGGGCGAGGTGCGCTTTGAGGCGGAACTCACCGATTGCACTAATGACAGCGCGGTTCTCAAAATGCGGGTGAGTGATACCGGAAATGGCATTAGCCCCGATGCGGTGCCGCGTATTTTTGAAGCCTTTGTGCAGGGTGATGTCAGCGGGGATAATGTCGAGGGCGGCACGGGCCTCGGGTTGCCAATCTCACGCATGCTTATTGAGCTTATGGGTGGTGAGCTGACGCTTGAAAGAACTGGCCTTGAGGGCAGCGTGTTCTGCGCCCGCCTGCCTTTGCGTTGTGTAGAACAGCCGGAAGATGAAGAAGACGATCCGGTCGTGCTCTCCGAGCTTGGCGAGCTACGCGCGCTTGTTGTTGAGGACCATGAGGTCAACAAACTGGTGCTCGGCGAGTATTTGAAAATTTTGAATGTCGATTTCGAGATGGTCGAAGACGGCGTTGAGTGCCTGAAAAGGCTCGAAAATAACGCCTTCGATGTCATTCTCATGGATAAGAACATGCCGCGCCTGAACGGCGTTGAAACAACGCGTCTGATCCGTGAAAGCGGCAAGCATTTTGCCAATATCTATGTGGTGGCCGTGACAGCGGACGCGATGGTGGGTGAGCGGGAGCGTCTACTGGCGGGCGGTATGGACGATTTTATCTCCAAGCCGCTTCGTATCGAGGAGCTCCTGCGGGTGATGCAGGAAGCCCGGCTGCGCAAGCTAAACGCAACGGGGCTTCCGGCCGTTGATTGAAGGCGAGTCATTCATGATCAGCCCGCTATCGAGGAACGGGCTGGCCAGAAATTGTATCTTAAGAACGTGGCGGGAAGGTCCCGCTGACTGCGATGCACCACTTCATCGTCAGAGACGGTTGGGTGTTAAAGACTTGGGTATCTCCGGCGCCTTCAGTTGTAATGGCGTCCGGGGCAAAGTCCGGACCGTTATTTGTTCCCAGATC
>QGCY01000089.1_pt1 | contig 23426 bp, 18 predicted proteins | sample 4708041 | NCBI WGS metagenome assembly QGCY01 (sample SAMN08941164, study PRJNA450518) | Sediment metagenome, whole genome shotgun sequencing project. | biome: grassland soil; feature: grassland; material: soil; isolation source: soil 14 days enrichment with methanethiol and mixed carbon source ... | reverse complement strand
ATGCTCATCCATTCCTGTTGCTACTGGAAAAATGTTTAAATCGAATATGATATCTTCACTAGGAAAGTTGACTTTGTTAACCAAAATATCATAAGAACGTTTTGCTATTTCTATTCTACGTTCGTAATTATCTGCTTGACCAACTTCATCAAAAGCCATTACAATTACTGCTGCTCCATAACGTTTTATTTGAGTAGCTTCCCAAATAAATTTCTCTTCACCTTCTTTTAAAGAAATTGAATTTACAACACATTTACCTTGTACAACTTGTAAACCAGCTTCAATGATTTCCCACTTAGAGCTGTCAATCATCATTGGTACACGACAAATATCTGGTTCTGCAGCAATTAAATTAAGAAAACGAACCATTGCTTCTTTTCCATCAATTAAACCATCGTCCATATTAATATCGACAATTTGCGCCCCACCATCTACTTGATGACGTGCAACTTCTAAAGCTTCATCAAACTTTTCTTCTTTAATTAAACGCAAAAACTTACGTGAACCAGCCACATTTGTACGTTCTCCAACATTGATAAAATTGCTGTTTTCGTTTAGAATTAATGGTTCTAAGCCAGAAAGACGCATATATTTACGCCCCTCTCCAACCTCTCCCCAAAGGGAAGAGGCTTTTGGTAATTTCTTATTTATATCTTTATCGCTCATTCTAAGAAGAAGTGCTTTTTTGTTTTGATTTTTTAATCTTAAACTTTTACTCGTTAAGAAAAACTTAATTAAATAACATTCGGTTAGTTCTAAAAAACTTAAACTAACTTCCCTTCCCTTTGGGAAGGGATTGAGGGATGGGCTCTTGGTTTATATTTTGCAGCAATATTTGCGATAACTCGTATATGTTCTGGAGATGTCCCACAACAACCACCAATAATATTTATTAAATTTTTCTTAAGATATTCTTCGATTTGTTCTCCCATTTCTTCTGGAGTTTCATCATACTCACCAAACGCATTTGGCAAACCAGCATTTGGATGTGCAGAAATTGCAAAATCAGTTTTACTGGCAATAGCTTCTAAATGAGGTTGTAATAAATTAGCCCCTAAAGCACAATTGAATCCTATTGATAAAAGTGGAATATGAGAAACAGAGATTAAAAATGCTTCTGCTGTTTGCCCAGATAAAGTTCTACCAGAAGCATCTGTAATTGTGCCCGAAAGCATTACAGGAACTTCGATATTTCTTTCTTCTTTTACTTGCTCTATTGCAAATAATGCTGCTTTTGCGTTTAAAGTATCAAAAACAGTTTCTACTAATAATAGATCTGCACCACCATCTAACAAAGCTTCTGCTTGCTGTTTGTAAGCAATTCTTAATTCATCGAAAGTTACAGCTCTGTAACCAGGATCATTTACATCTGGAGACATGCTTGCAGTTCTATTCGTTGGCCCAATTGAACCTGCCACAAAACGTGGTTTATTTGGTTCTTTAGCAGTAAATTCATCTGCAACTTCTTTGGCTATTTTGGCAGATTGATAATTTAGCTCGTACACTAAATCTTCCATTTGATAATCTGCCATTGCAATTGTAGTACCAGAAAAGGTATTGGTTTCTATAATATCTGCACCCGCTTCAAAATATTTTCCGTGAATGGTTTTTATAGCTTCTGGTTGTGTAATAGACAACAAATCGTTATTACCTTGCAATGGAGTTGGGTAATCTTTAAAGCGTTCTCCTCTAAAATCTTCTTCTGTAAATTTATAAGCTTGTAGCATGGTACCCATAGCACCATCTAAAACTAAAATTCTTTCTTGTAAAGCTTTGTATATGTTTGACATATTTTATTATTCTATCATATGTCATCAGGAAAGTTGTAATTTTCGCTGTTATCTTTCGAATGTTAGAAGTTTATGAACTTCTGAATATACTGATTAATTTCAGCATACATTCGTAGAATGTAGCACCTTCTTTACTTTGTATTTACTTCAAAGTAAGGGTTGCCAAAGCTTCATTGGGTCTAATCCCTCTGCCTTTCGTGATAACGTATTAATAAGTTTATGAACTAAAATCGCAACAAAGTAACGAACTTTTTTTGTTTTTTTTGATAAATATCTTTCTTAGTTTACAATTAAAGTAAAAAAGAGATTATTCGAAAATGTCTGAAGATAGATATCTATCTCCTCTATCGCAAATAATAGCTACAACCACTCCTTTATCTAAAGCGTTTGCAACTTTTATTGCTGTTGCTACAGAACCACCACTACTCATACCAGAAAATATACCTTCTTCTTTTGCCAAGCGAATGGTCATTGCTCTGGCTTCTTCTTCACTAACTTCTAAAACTTGATCTATTTTATTTAAATTAAAAATAGCTGGCAAATACTCTTCTGGCCATTTTCTAATTCCTGGAATTTTTGCACCGTCTTTAGGTTGTGCACCAATAATTTTTACATCTTCATTTTTCTCTTTTAAAAAATCTGACACACCAGTAATAGTACCTGTTGTTCCCATTGCTGAAACAAAATGAGTAACTTGACCTTCTGTATCTCTCCAAATTTCTGGACCTGTAGTTTTATAATGTGCTTTAGGATTATCGAAATTATCGAATTGATTTAATCGAAAATATCCTTTTTTATATTTTAATTTTAATGCGTGATCAATTGCACCTTCCATACCTTTTTCTGCAGGCGTTAAGATTACCTTTGCACCATAAGCACGCATTGTTTTTACTCTTTCTATGGTTGAGTTTTCTGGCATTGTAATTACCATATTTACCCCCAAAACTTTTGCCATTAACGCCAAAGCAATACCTGTATTACCACTTGTGGCTTCTACCAAAGTATCTCCTTTTTTTATATTTTTTCTTTTTATAGCTTCAGAAATCATATAATAAGCAGCTCTATCTTTTACACTTCCTCCTGGGTTATTACCTTCTAATTTTAACAATAAAGTAACGCCTTCTTTTTTAAAAATGTTTTGAGCTTCCACCAAAGGTGTATTTCCTACAAAATCTATGATACTTTTAGTTTGCATTGTTTAATTTCTTTTTTGAAAAATATTATTTTCTGATTCTACAGTTACTACAGAATTTTCTAAAATTGATTCTGTAACACAAACATTTGCGCCAATAACAGAATTTGCGCCAATAACAACATCGCCTCCTAAAATAGTTGCGTTAGCATAAATTACTACTCCACTTTCTATGGTTGGATGTCTTTTTGTTGATGCCAAACTTTTTTTAACTTGAATACCTCCTAAAGTAACTCCTTGAAAAATTTGAACGTTGTCTTTGATAATAGTGGTTTCTCCGATTACAATTCCTGTGGCATGATCTATAAAAAAAGAATTGCCTATTTCTGCTCCTGGATGAATATCTGTACCTGTTGTGCTATGTGCATATTCGCTCATCATTCTTGGCAGCACTGGTACATTTAATTTTAATAATTGATGGCTTAAACGATGTACAGCTATCGCATAAAAACCTGGATAAGCTAAATATACTTCTTCTAAACTTTTACAAGCTGGATCGTTTTTTTCTGCTGCTATAGCATCTAAATCTAATTTTAGCCTAATTTCTGCAAAAGAACTTTTATAATCTGCCCACAATTGTTCGCCATTTTCTACAGAAAGTCTTGTTAAGATTTGAAGAAATTTATTTCTAGTATCTGCACCACTTTTTGCTAAATGATTTGTATCGAACAAATTATTAATTAATTGTTTTGTAAAGACCTCAACTGCATCTCTTAAACACATGCTGTAGTTTTTAAAATCAATTAATTGTTCTGTTGTTTTTATTTGTTCTGATTGTTTCATTTAAAATTTTAACTTTCGGGTGCTAACTCTACTTCTAAACCTTCTAAATCTGGTGTCATTTGTATTTGACAACCTAACCTGCTGTTATCTTCTACGTGAAATGCTTCTGCTAACATTGCGTCTTCATCATCTGTCATTTCTGGCAATTCGTGATCTGATTTTACATAACACTGACAAGAAGCACACATTGCCATTCCACCACATATACCAATAGTTCCTTCTTCTGCAAGTTCGTAAGAACGAACAACCTCCATCAAATTCATTGCCATATCTGTTGGTGCAACTACTTGATGAGTTTCACCATTTCTGTCGGTTATTTTTATGTTGATATCTACACTCATTTTTTTTATTTTTCCAAAAACCAAAATTAAGGAATTTGGATGGTTTAAATCCTTACTTATTTTAAAAACTGTAAGGCAATTTTGCTTTTAAATTTGCTTTTTGCTGAAATGAAATCAATTGTTTTTTAAACTGGTTTAGCCCAGATTGAAACGGCATCCTTTTTATGCAAAAATTCTTTTTATTTTTTATGTGATATACCAATCCAAAAAAAATCTAAAAAAATGCTGATATACCATCAGCATAAAAAGATATAGTGGAAAGCTGGAAATAGCTTCTTATAAACTTTGTTGATAAAATGCATTAAACCTTACCAAAAAAATTATTCTATTGCTTTTACAACTGCTTTTGGCGCTTCTTTTTTAGTACCATCAAAACCTTGTACACCCCCAACTGTTGTGTATTTCATAACATACTTTTTGTTTGGAAAAATTCTTTTATATGCACTCTGACACATTAAAGTTGCTTCGTGAAAACCACAAAGAATTAACTTTAATTTTCCTGGATATGTATTTACATCTCCGATTGCATAAATACCTGGAATATTTGTTTGGTAATCTAAAGCGTTATTTACTTTAATGGCATTTTTTTCGATTTCTAAGCCCCAGTTTGCAATTGGCCCTAATTTTGGTGATAACCCAAATAGTGGAATAAAGTGATCTGTGTCTATAATTACTGCATCTTCTCCTTTTTTCTCTACAACAACTCCTGTAACTTTATCATCGCCAATAATTCCTTTTACTTCTGCAGGAGTGATGATGTTAATTTTACCCAAGTTTTTTAATTCTTGTGCTTTTTCTACAGAATCTAAAGCGCCTCTAAATTCGTTTCTTCTATGAATTAGTGTTACTTCTGATGCTACATCTGACAAGAAAATTGCCCAATCTAAAGCAGAATCTCCACCACCAGAAATTACTACTTTTTTATCTCTGTACAATTCTGGTTCTTTAATAATGTATTCAACACCATTGTCTTCGTACTTTGCTAAATTTTCTAATAATGGTTTTCTTGGCTCAAAAGAACCTAAACCACCTGCAATTGCAACAACTTTTGCATGGTGTTTTGTACCTTTATTTGTGGTTACAATAAAAGTTCCATCTTCTTGTTTGTCTATAGTTTCTGCTCTTTCTCCTAAAGTAAAACCAGGCTCGAATTGTTTAGTTTGTTCTAACAATTTGTCTGTTAAATCGCCTGCTAAAATTTCTGGATAAGCAGGAATATCATAAATTGGTTTCTTAGGATAAATTTCTGAACATTGACCACCTGGTTGTGGTAAAGCATCTATTAAATGACATTTTAATTTTAATAAACCTGCTTCGAAAATTGTAAATAATCCTGTTGGTCCTGCTCCGATAATTAGTATATCTGTTTGTATCATAATCTACTTTTTGTAGACCTTTCAGGATTTTAAAACCTGAAAGGTCTCAATCTTTCTACTTTTTTTCTACTAAACTTTTTGTGAATTCGTTTAGCTTTTCTACTTTTTCTTCAAAGTCTCCTTTGATAGTTTTTCTATACTCGTTTAAATTTTTCACTAAATCATCAATATTTTCTGGAATTACTTCTTCGAAAAATTGACGTAATCTTTTAGCTGTTGTTGGCGATTTTCCGTTTGTTGAAATTGCCACTTTTACGTTTCCTTTGGTTACAATTCCGCCCATATAAAAATCGCAATATGGTGGATTATCTGCAACATTAACTAAAATACTTCTTTTTCTACAATGGATGTACACTGTTTCGTTAATTTTAGGAACATCTGTTGTTGCCACAACAATGTGTTTCCCTTTTAAATATTTTTTATGATATTTTTTATGAACTAATTGTACATTTCCTTTTTTTGACAAATTTACGGTACCTTCTCGAAATATGGGTGATACAATTGTTACATTAGCATCTGGACTCGATTTTAATAAAAAGGTTAATTTTTCTTCTGCCACAAAACCACCACCAACAATTAATACTTGTAAGTTTTTGGTTTTTAAAAAAATAGGATATAAATTATTTCTTTCCATCTCCTTTTTATCCCCAAAAGGGGGAATTTGATTCTCTGAACTTCTATTTTTTTCTAGTACTTTCACTATTTACTTATCGCTTCTTTTACAAAAGAAGTCATTATTGCTCTGTGCTTTACAACTTCTCCTAACACAATAATTGCAGGATTTTTTAATCCTTTTTCTGCAACAATATCTTCTATGGTGTCTACAGTTCCAATTCCGATTTTTTCTTCTGGTCTTGTCCCATTTTGAATAATAGCCACTGGTAAATCATTTTTACTTTCAGCCTGAAATAAATTTACAATTTGAGGCAATTTGCTCATCCCCATTAACACCACAACTGTTGCATTGGATTTTGCTGCCAATTTTATATCTTCAGATATTTTGTGGTCTTTTGTTGTGCCTGTAATTACCCAAAAACTTTCTGAACTTCCTCTTTTAGTAACTGGTATATTTTGATTTGCAGCTACTGCCATAGATGATGAAATACCTGGAACCATTGCCACTTCTATTCCGAAATTTGCAGCATATTCCATTTCTTCTGCACCTCTACCAAAAATAAAAGGATCTCCGCCTTTTAAGCGAACCACATGACCAAAAGCTTTTGCTCTTTCTACAATGAGTTCGTTAATTTGTTCTTGTTGATAACGATAACAACCTCTACGTTTGCCCACAAATATTTGTTCTGCATCTGGGTTTATATAGTCTAATAATTCTTCGTTTACCAAAGCATCATATAACACTACATCCGCCGTTTTTAAAACCTTAATTGCTTTAACAGTAATTAAATCTATGTCTCCAGGCCCAGCCCCTACAACTGTTAATTTTGGTGTTTTAAAACTCATTTTTTTCTTTTTAATATTTACTGTGCAATTGTAGTTTCTGCTGCTCTAAAAGCTCTTACTTTTTGCAAAAATAAAGTTGCATCATTGATATATTTTTCTGCAAACTCTTTGGTTGGTGCAAATTTATTAATTTGATAGATCAATTCTGAAAAAGATGTACCTAAATCAATTTTACCAGATGCTACAAACAATTCATCGAATTGAGCAATAATACTTGCATGCGTATTTGTTTTCTTATTTTCTGCTAATAAAGATGCTTTTGCCGAATTTACAATTGATTGATATGTATAGTAAATTGAACCTGAATATACTCCGTTTTCTAAAGCTTCTTTAGCATTCTCTATTTTTTCTTCACTTTCCAAAAATAAAGTAGCAATTAAATCGATAACAACACCTGCACATTCTCCTATTCCGATTTCTTTTACATACTTTTCAGATTCTCCCCAATCAATAAAATCTTCTTGGGTTAAATTGGTAACATCTTGCAAATCGTTTAAGAAATTATAGAAATATTTTTCTCCTTTTTCTTTATAATACTCAACAAACTGTTTTCCGTTTGCATTTGCTTCGAAATCATTTAAAATTCTGCGCAAAGCTTCAGGTCCTCTTCTACTTGGTACTTTTACCACTTTGTCTGCAAAAATTCCATTTCCATCACCTAAATTACCACCACCCAATAATACTTGTAATGCTGGTGCAACTAATTTATCTGGAGTTCTTACTGTCATCCCCTGAAAACCAATATTAGCCATGTTATGTTGCCCACAAGCATTCATACATCCACTAATTTTAATGATTAAATCTTCATTTTTTAAATACTGAGGATATTCTGCTGCAATAACTCTTTCTAACTCTTCTGCAATTCCTGTACTACTTGCAATACCCAAATTACAGGTATCTGTACCTGGACAAGCTGTAATATCTACTGCTTTGTTATATCCTGCTTCTACAAAACCTAATTTTTCTAATTCTTGATAAAAATAAGGGACTAAATCTTCTTTTACAAAAGGAATTACAATATTCTGACGTAAAGTTAAACGGATTTCTCCTGCTGCATATTCATCAACTAAATCTGCTAATAATCTTGCTTTGTCTGTGTAAAAATCGCCTAATAAAACTTTAATTCCGATTGCAACATAACCTTCTTGTTTTTGCGGAATTAAGTTGGTCGATTTCCATAAATTAAAAGCTTCTTTGTTTTTAATTTCAACCTGAGGAACATCAACAGAAACTGGAGTTGAGGCAACATAAGCATCTGCATTTATGGCAACCGTTTTAAATTCAATTGCTTTTTGCTCTTTGGCAATTAAATCTCTAAAAGCCTCTAAACCAATATCTTTTAGCAAGAATTTCATTCTAGCTTTGGCCCTACTTTTACGTTCTCCAAATCTATCAAAAATTCTTAAAACACCTTCCATTACTGGAATAATTTTATCCGAAGGTAAAAAATTATACAATACCTCTGCATGTCTTGGCTGAGAACCTAAACCACCAGCAACCATCACTTTAAAACCTCTTACACCATCTTGTATTTTTGCGATAAAACCTAAATCATGTAAATAAGATAAGCCTGTATCTTCATCTGTAGAAGAAAAAGAAACTTTAAATTTACGACCCATTTCTTGACAAATTGGGTTACGTAAAAAGAATTTATACAAAGCGTCTGCATAAGGAGAAACATCAAAAGGTTCGTTTATGTCTATACCAGCAGTTTCTGAAGCAGTTACATTTCTAACCACATTACCACAAGCTTCACGTAAAGTAACCTCATCTTTTTCTAATTCTGCCCACAATTCTGGGGTTCTATTTAAATCTACATAATGAATTTGAATATCTTGACGTGTTGTGATGTGTAATCTACCTCTTGAATATTCATCAGAAACTTCTGCAATTCTTCGTAATTGATTACTTTTTACTTTACCATAAGGTAATTTTATACGAATCATTTGAACACCTGCTTGACGCTGACCGTAAACTCCTCTGGCTAAACGAAGACTTCTAAATTTTTCTTCATCAATTTGTAAGTTATTGAATTTTGCAATTTTATCTGCTAATTCAATAATATCTTTTTCTACAACCGGATTTTCTATTTCTGTTTCAAAACTTCTCATAATATGCCCATACTAACCTCTTTTTAAAAAAAAATGAGGAACTCTTACTTGGGTGTAAGAATGTTTAGTTATAATTTTCCTTTTTCCCTATAGGAATAGTAGATTTTTAATCTAACCACTCCTACATCTATTTTATATAAACTTAAAAAAATGCTGTTACTTTATAAAACCAACGCCTACAGTATTGTTAGTCTTTGGATTAATTAAAATGAATGAACCATTTGATTTGTTGTTTTTATATGCATCAAAAGCCAATGGTTTGCTTAGTTTTAATTGGATATCTCCTATCTGATTTAATTCTAATTCTGATGGATTTTCTTCAATACCAGAAAAATCAGTTTTTATAATACTTGATAGTTGCGTAATTTTAGCTTGTGCATCATTAACCCCATGTTTAATGTAATATTTTTGTGATGCTTGCAAAGGCTCTTTATCCATCCAACAAATTGTTGCCTCTAATTGTTTTGCAATTTGTGGCTCCTCATTTATTTTTACTAACATATCTCCTCTACTTACATTTACATTATCTTCTAGAGTAATGGTAACTGAGCTTCCTCTTTTTGCTTTTTGATATTCTTTATCAAAGAAATTAATGGTTTTTATTTTCGATTTTGTTAACGAAGGTAAAATTGCTACTTCGTCTCCAACTTCAAAATCACCTCCATAAATTTTACCTGCATAGCCTCTAAAATCGTGATAAGCATCTGTTTTTGGTCTGATTACAGTTTGAACTGGAAAACGTGTTTGAGACTCATCGTTAATATCTTCTGCATCTAATCTTTCTAAATGATGCATTAAGGTTTCTCCTTGATACCAATCCATATTTTCAGATTTTTCTACAACATTATCTCCTTTTAAAGCTGATAAAGGAATAAAAGTTAAATTCTGACCTTTATATTCACTTTTACTTGCTAAATATTCGATTTCGCCTTTAATGATATTGTATTTTTCTTCAGAAAAATCTACTAAATCCATTTTATTTACAGCAATTACAACATCTTTTATCCTTAATAAATTATTGATAAAAAAGTGTCTGTACGTTTGTTCTACAACTCCATTTCTTGCATCAATTAAAACAATTGAAGCTTGTGCTGTAGACGCACCTGTAACCATATTTCTGGTATATTCTATATGCCCAGGAGTATCTGCAATAATGAAACTTTTGCTTGGCGTTGAAAAATAAATATGTGCTACATCAATGGTAATTCCTTGTTCACGCTCTGCAACTAAACCATCTGTGGCCAGAGAAAAATCTAAATAATCGAAACCTCTTTGCTGACTTTTTTCTTCTATGGCTTCTAATTTATCGTCAGTTAGTGATTTGGTATCGTATAAAATACGCCCAATTAAGGTACTTTTACCATCATCTACACTACCTGCTGTTGCTATTTTTAATACTTTCATTTTATTAGCTGTTCGCTATTAGCTTTTGGCTTTTAGCATAATTTGTAATCGTTTTAATTTTCTACTAAAGGCTAAAAGCCAATAGCTAAAGGCTACTTTTTAAAAATACCCTTGTTGTTTTCTTTTTTCCATGGCAGCTTCAGAACGCTTATCATCTATTCTTGCGCCTCTTTCTGATATGGAGGAATCTCTAATTTCTTCTACCACCTTAGAAATATCTACTGCATCAGATAAAACTGCTGCTGTACAACTCATATCTCCTACAGTTCTAAAACGAACCATTTTTTCTATCACCTCTTCTTCTTCATCTCTATAAACAACATCATCTGCAGCAGACCAAATCATTCCATCTCTCACAAACACCTTTCTTTTATGTGCAAAATATATTGATGGAATTTCGATTTGTTCTTGTTCTATATAAGACCAAACGTCTAATTCTGTCCAGTTAGAGATTGGAAAAACACGAACATTCTGACCTAAATCAATTCTTCCATTTAGCATATCAAACACTTCTGGACGTTGGTTTTTTTCATCCCATTGACCAAAATCGTCTCTAACAGAAAAAATTCTTTCTTTAGCTCTTGCTTTTTCTTCATCTCTTCTTGCGCCACCTATACAGGCATCAAAACCAAATTCTTCTATAGCATCTAATAAAGTTTCTGTTTGCAACATATTTCTACTTGCATACCTACCTGTTTCTTCTTTAACTCTACCAGCATCGATATTATCTTGTACGTTTCTTACAATTAGCTCAACACCTAAATCTTTTGCCAAACGATCTCTAAACTCAATAGTTTCTGGAAAGTTATGCCCTGTATCTATGTGCATTAATGGAAAAGGAATCTTAGCAGGATAAAATGCTTTCTGTGCTAAGCGTACCAAAGTAATACTGTCTTTACCTCCTGAAAATAATAAGACAGGTTTTTCGAACTGCGCTACTACTTCTCTAAAAATATAAATTGCTTCACTTTCTAAAGCATCTACTTGTATTGTTGTCTGACTCATGTCTTATTTTTTATATATGTAAACCACATTCACGGTTACTTTCTACTTTTGTTGGATCGAAATAGGTAAACTCGTTTGGTAAATTCTTTTCTTTTAAATAAGCATCTAATTGCTCATCAGACCAGTGATAAAATGGGCTAACTTTAACAATACCATCTTTACTTAAAGAAACAACATCTATACTATTTCTAAATGCTGTTTGTCCTTTTCTAAGATTTGTAAACCAAACATCTGGTTGATGTTCTTTCATGGCTCTTGCAAAAGGCTCTAGCTTTACTTGCTCTGTAAAAATTGCATGTTTTGGATCTTCGATTGATGGAACTCCTAAAACTACATTTCTATGAGCAGCTGTTTGTTTTGGTGTGTATAATTGTATGTTTAACTCTAATTTTTCTATAATTTCTTCTGCGTGTTTATAGGTTTGTACTGTGTTATAACCAGTATCGCACCAAATTACTTTTATGTCTTTTTTTACTTCTGTAACTGCATTTAAAATTGCAACTTCATAAGGTCTAAAATTGGTAGTAATTACTGCATTTTTTGCAAAAGAAATAGCCCAAGAAATAATTTCTGAAGGGCTTTTGTCTTTTAATTCTTTGTTTATTTTGTCTAAATCTAGGCTCATTATTTTCCCCATTTTATTTTATTCCAAATTCTTTCATGGAAGAAGTATAAAACTAATTTTGTTAAAAAATCTACTGATGCTATAGAAGCCGCTAAAGCTATTTTACCCGTTAAAAAGTAAGAAACTAATAAGGTATCTACAGTACCCACAACTCTCCAGCTTAATGCTTTTACTATACTTCTTAAAGGTTTTTCTGAAGCAATATCTTCTTCAAAACTTTGTTTTGCTATCTTTTTGCTAAAAATCATTTGATCTGCAATCATAATAATTTAATAATATTATTACCCTATTTAATTGATAGGGTATGCAAACATACGTTATTTACAAAGAAAAAGTAATGACTAGCACATAAAAATTACTTAAATACTAATGATTTAATACATTGATAATAAATAAAGCAAATATTTGAGAATTTATAACCACTAAAAGGTTTTAGTAAAAGAAATAACTTAACGTTTGTTATCTAAAAAAACACCAATTCCCTTTAAAACTAAAAAGTTTTACCAAAAGTAAATTGAAGTGGAATGGCTACACCATCATTTCTAGTAAAAATATTACCATTAGAATAGTGCATTATGCGTAATTCGAAATTATACTTCCTGTTTTTTCCAAAAAAAACACCAAACCCCATGGTATCTTGATAGGTTGCTTTTGGACCTGTTTTTGTATTATCAATATCACTTTTAGAAATATAAGCAGGACCAATAATGGAATAATTGGTATAAAAATCATAATCTTTTTTTCTTAACAAATAGAAACGTAAGACTGGAAAAATTGAAAATGCAAACACATCTGTTTTACCTCTTGTAGACTGAAAATAAGTTGCACTTACTCCCCAATCTAAAGAAAATATTTTTTCTGATCTGTAAATTAGCCTTTGGTAGGTTAGTGATAAAGCATGCTTTGCTTTTATTTCTCCAACCCAAAAAACAGGAATTCCAAAACTATCGAAATTACCTACTTTCATACTCATCCCAAAAAATTCATTAACCCCAAAACCTAAAGCTCCTGTACCATAACTGAATTGCAAAATATTTTTTGGGAAAAAATAATCATTATTTGAATACTCATTTGCAGTTTTATCATCAACTTGTTGTAAATGGTATTCAAAACCCAAAGAAAACTGAGAAATTGGAGGCTGATTTTGTTTGTCTGATTTTGGTAAAAAGGTTCCGTTTGCAGACAACCTCCATTTATTTGTTAATCTATATTGTAATCCAAATCCATAGATTAAACTTGCATAATGTGCATCGTTATAAATTATTTCATCATTTATAGAAAAACCAAATCTGGTTAAATTGGCAATGCCTGCTTCTGTATAAAAAGATGTTTTGTTTGACAAATAAAAATCTTTTTTAAGTGATAAAAACCAAGCATTAATCCACACACTTCTATCATAGCCTATATTATTTACATTATCGTATTTAAACCATGCAGCTGGCCTCATAGTTCCAAATTGTGCAGATAAATTATCTGTAATTTTGTGGCCTAACATAAATCTGCCAGAAAACCAGTTTTTACTAAATGTTTCTGTTTTATAACCTTCAATTAGATTATCATTAGAAAAAGGATAAAAAATACCCCCAAAGTTTACACTGTAATAAGAGTTGGCTAAAAAATTAGTGAATTTCGTTTTTTGTTTTTTTTCTTCTTGACAAGAAAGTTGAATGGAAAAGAAAAAAACTAGAAGAATTAATATTTTTTTTTTCATTGCATCAATTTCATCAAAAGTAAAACATCTTGTATTAACTATTGGTTAAATCTGCCAATGTTGTATTTCTAAAAATTTGCAAGGTATTATCTCTTACCTGAATCATTAATTTATGGACTGTGCAAGTTTTTTCATCAGGACAATCTTCGCATTTTTCATAAAAATTAAGACTAACACAAGGCACCATTGCAATTGGCCCTTCTAAAATTCTCATAACATCTGTCATTTGAATTTCTGATGGATCTTTTAACAAATAATAACCCCCACCTTTACCTTTTTTAGATCCTAAAAACCCGTTTTTACGAAGCGTTAACAAGATACTTTCTAAAAATTTTAATGATATGTTTTCGCTCTTAGAAATCGTAGCAATTTGCACAGGACTATTACACTCTTGCCTTGCTAAAAAAGAAAGTGCTTTAATTCCGTATTTTGTTTTTTTAGATAGCATAATGCAAAACTACATAATTTAAATCAATCACCATATTAAGATAGTAGGATTAACTTCAAATACTAAGTTTTTTGCTAAATTTTGATGCCTAAAAATAGTACAAAAAGCTTCTTAATTTGCTGTATGGCTTTTTTCTAATGCATAAAAAGTTGCTTGTGCATAATCGTCTGCATCTCCTGTATTATTTGCTTGATAAATCCCTGCTTTAAAATACATATATTGTCCACTTATATTAAAACCGCTATTTTGCATATTTACAGTTTTTACAACATCCTCTTTTCCTTCTCTAGAAACAGTAAACGTCAATAGGTCACCAACAACATTTATGGTATAAGTGAACTTTTCGTTTAACGCAATTCCATCTTCTGGATTCGCAGCAGAGCTACTTCTAGAACCAATTACATCTATCCATTGTTCATCTCCATTACCATCTGTTGGCTCGTGAGCAAAATAAATAGAACCCAAAGCATTGTCTTTTAATTTTCTATAATAAACACGAATTGGTTCATCATCATTTGCGTGAATTTGCCCAATAATTAATCTACCTATATGACTACTACTTCCTGTTGTGGTAACGTGATTTATGGCTAAAGTTGCTGTCATTTCTCCATCATAACCAGCAGCAGCATTCTTATCAGAATCTGGTGCTGTACCAAAAACCCAATTGTTTTTATTTACACCTTGAGTGCTAATACTTGTATCAGTTCCTCTCAACATTTCTCTCAATTCTACTCTGGTATAACTCGTATTTGCTGATGTTTTAAATCCATCAATTGGACATTTAAAAACCATACCTCCATCTGCACCTGTGTAAAAATATTCATCATCTTCATAACCACTATTTATTTCACTAACCGAAATTGTTTTTGCAAAACCACTTCCATTATTTTCTGGTGTATTTAATTTCCAGGTTGATAAATCAAAATTTTGCGATGGTGGTTTATTTGCATCCAACTCACCTGTATTTTCTTCTCTTGCAGCCTGAGTAATAGTGATGGTTTTTGTAAGATTACCCCCTTTAACTGTAATGGTTCCTGTTCTTTTTTCGTAAATTGTATTAGATGCTGCAGTTACTTCTACACTAGCATTATTAGTTCCATATCTTGGTTCTATTGATATCCAATTCACATCAATTTCTGTAAACCAATACATATTTGCAGTAATATTTAGCAATTGAGTTTCTTGATACGCAGAAAACTCATTTAACGAAGATAACTCTAAAGTTTCTGACAATTCTTCTTCAGATTCTGTAGAACCACAAGAAAATAAAAACACAAAAAAAGAAGCAAGAAAAAACAATCTAAAAGTAATTTTCATAAAATAAATAATAGCATTAATAATTTAAGTTTTAAAAATACAAAATTGGTTAACCAATTTGGGCTGTTTTTTTAAATAAATTATTATTTAACTATTTATAAACTTTATAAAGTAGTAAAACTTACAGCAAATTATTCTATTTTTCTAGGGCTTGACTTAGGTCTTTAATAATATCATCAACATTTTCTAAGCCTACAGAAACACGCACTAAACCATTTGTAATTCCGACTTCTAGTCGATCTTCTTCTGACAAACGTCCATGAGTTGTAGAAGATGGATGTGTAACAATAGTTCTAGTATCTCCTAAATTTGCGGATAAAGAACACATCTTAATTTTATTTAAGAATTTTCTTCCTGCTTCTATTCCGCCTTTAATTTCGAAAGCAACAATATTGCCCCCTAATTTCATTTGTTTTTTGGCAGTTTTGTACTGAGGATGAGATTCTAAAAAAGGATATTTTACCAATTCTACATTTTCATTTTCTTCTAAAAAAGAGGCTACTTTTAATGCATTTTCTGAGTGTTTTTCTACACGTAAAGACAACGTTTCTAAACTTTTTGATAACACCCAAGCATTAAAAGGAGACATTGCTGGCCCAGTATTTCTAGCAAATAAATAGATTTCACGAATCAAATCTTCTTTACCTACTGTAACTCCACCTAAAACTCTTCCTTGTCCATCCATTAATTTAGTTGCTGAATGGATTACCAAATCTGCACCAAATTTTATAGGTTGTTGAATATAGGGCGTTGCAAAGCAATTATCAACAATAAAAATTAGATTGTGTTTTTTGGCGATGTTACCTATCAACTCTAAATCTAAAATATCAACAGCAGGATTAGTTGGAGTTTCTATATATAAAATCTTTGTGTTTTGCTTGATTAAACTTTCTACCAAATCTACTTCATCAACCTTAAAATAAGAGGTTTCTATATTCCATTTTGGCAAATATTTGGTAAACATACTGTGTGTAGAACCAAAAACAGATCTACAAGAAACAATATGATCGCCTGCATTTAACAGCGCTGCAAATGATGAAAAAATAGCAGACATACCAGTTGCAAATGCATAACCACTTTCTGCGCCTTCCATAGCCACAACTTTGTTTACAAATTCTGTTGTATTAGGGTTTGTAAATCTACTGTATAAATTACGTTGTTTTTCTTCTGCGAAGGATGAACGCATTTCTTCTGCATCATCAAAAACAAAACTAGAGGTTAAATATAAAGGTGTAGAATGTTCAGAAAACTGACTTCTTTCTGTTTGATTTCTAATTGCTTCTGTTTCGAAATGTTTGCTCATTATTTTTTATTTTTTTCAAGGTCTTTTTTTTGACTTTGTAGGTATGCTTGTAAATTCTAAAAAACACCTACAAGGTTTTTGAAACCTTGCAGGGAATTTAATTGTTATGCTTTGCTAATCTTAAAATATCACCAAAAACACCTCTTGCAGTTACACTTGCTCCTGCTCCTGCTCCTTGAATTACAATTGGTTGTTCTCCATAAGATTCTGTATAAATTTCAAAAATTGCATCAGAACCTTTTAAAGAACCTAAAGGTGTACTTTTGTCTGTGGAAACTAACTTTACTTCTAAAGTACCTTTATTTTGTGATAAATCTCCACTTAATTCGCCAATATAACGTAAAACGTGATTTGGTTTTTGATTTTCTTTTATTGTTTGATATTCATCATTCAATAAATCTAATTTCCCTAAGAAATCTTCTGCAGCACCTTCTCTTAAATTTTCTGGAATTAAATTTTTAATTTTTACTTCATCAAACTCATTTTCTAACTCTAACTCTCTTGCTAAAATTAATAATTTTCTGGCAACGTCATTCCCTCCTAAATCTTCTCTGGGGTCTGGTTCTGTAAATCCTTTATCAATGGCTTCTTGCAAAGTTTCTGAAAAAGAAACATCTTCAGCAGAAAAAGTATTAAATAAATAACTTAAACTACCTGAAAAAACACCTCTAATTTTGGTGATATTCTCACCAGATTCATGTAATAAACGAATGGTATCTATTAAAGGCAAACCTGCACCCACATTGGTTTCGTATAAATATTGTTTTTTATATTCTTTTAATTTGGCTCTTACTTCTTTGTAAAAATCAAAAGATAGCGTATTGGCAATTTTATTACAAGAAACCAAATCGAAACCAGATTCTATTAACGGAATATAATTGCTTACAAAATTTACACTTGCTGTATTATCAACCGCAATTAAATTTTCGAAATGATTGGCTTTTGCAAAAGCAATAATATCGCTAACTTTTATATTTTCTTCACCATTTTCTAAAAGATTTTCTTTCCAGTTTTTAGAAACTCCATTTTTATTTAACAATACTTTTTTAGAGTTTGCAACTGCAAAAACATTCAATTGTAATTTGCGTCTTTCTAAAACAGATTGCGTATTTTCTATAATTTGATCGATTAATGTTCCACCAACCAAACCTTTACCAAAAATGGCAATGTTTATCTTTTTGGTTACACCAAAAACCTGACCATGAATTACATTTACAGCTTTATACAATTGCTCTTTTTTAACCACCAAACTCACATTTTTACCTGTAACTGTGTTGTTAAATAAAAGCGGTACAATTTGATTTTTTATTAAAGCATTGTATGGATGATGAAATTGACTTAAATCTTGCCCAATAATAGAAATTACAGAAACTTGATCAAAAACTGTTATTTGATTTACATCTTGAGCCTGAAAATCACTTTCAAACTCATCTTTTAATGCATTTACAGCTCGTACAGTATTTTCGGCATTTATCACCAAACCAACACCTCTTTCAGAGGAACCTTGTGCAATAATATTAACGCTAATATCTTCTTTACTCAATGCATTAAAAATACGAGCATCTACACCCACTTTACCTAATAAACCTCTACCTTCAAAATTAATCATCGCCATATTTTCTATGGTAGAAATGGTTTTAATTCCTTGTGATGCAGAAGTAGATGAAATTAAAGTTCCTTTATCTTTAAGATTAAAAGTATTTAATATTCTAAGGTTTATGTTTTTTTCTATTAACGGAATAATTGTTTTAGCATGCAACAAATTTGTACCAAAAGTAGCTAGCTCATTAGCTTCGTTAAAAGATAATTGATCTATTTTTTTAGCATCTGCAACCAATTTTGGATCAGCAGTGTAAATACCACTTACATGTGTATAATTTTGAAGTTCATCTGCATCTAAATAATTTGCTAATAAAGCTGCAGTATAATTGCTTCCATTTCTACCCAAAGTAGTGGTTTCTCCTTTTTTGTTTGATGAAATAAAACCTGTTATAATATTAATTGTAGACTTATTTTCTTTAAAATACTGAATTACATTTTCTTTAGAAATGGCTTGAATTGGTTGTGCGTTTCCAAAGTTTTCATCAGTAATTATTAACGATCTTGCATCAACAGGATTAACAGAAACACCTTCTTTTGCTAATAAGCTTGCAACTACTTTTATTGATAACAATTCACCTTGCGCTAAAACTTCATCTTTAATTTTCTGGCTATAATCACCTAATAAAGAAACACCTTCAAAAATGGTTTCTAGTTTTGTAAATTCTTCTGATAAACCTACTGAATCATTAGATTTTTGCTGATATACCTTAAACTTTTCAAATTCAATTTTGTATTCTTTTTTATGAGTTGCTAACTCTAAAATAGTTTCTAAATCGTTGGTTGTATTTCCTCTGGCAGAAGCAACTACCGTAATTTTTTCACCATTTTTATATTTATCAATAATAATATCTATAGCATTTTCTATGCCTTTTCCGTTTGCTAAAGATTTACCTCCAAACTTTATTACTTTCATCTTCTTTTCTCTGTAATCTTTATTAAAAATTGGTTCAATTATTTTTTCTAATTGATTGTATTCTATTAAAAAAGCATCATGCCCATGAACAGAATTAATTTCGTTATAAGTAACATTTGCCTTTGTTAATGCTAATTTTTTATGGGTTTCTCTGTTTTCTTCTGCTGTAAAAAATAAATCAGAATCCACTCCAATAATGTGAATATTGGCATCAATTTTATCTAAAATTTCATCAGATTTTGCACCTCCCTTTGTAACATCAATCGTTTTTAATAATTGATTCATTAATTTATATGAAGACAATTGATAACGTTCTTGCAGCTTTTTACCATGATGTAATAACCAACTTTCTACATCAAAAATATCTGAATTATCTTTTTTAGATCGATGAAAACGCTCTTTAAAAGACTCTGGTGTTCTGTAACACAACATTGCGTGCATTCTTGCATCATGCACAGGATTGCTAGAATTTACCAAAAATTGCTCTTGAATTTGACAATTGGCAATTAACCAATCTGTAGATTTCCAATCTGTTGCAATTGGTAAAAAATGTTGGGTTAATTTGTTATTTAATACCATCATTTCCCAAGCAATTCCACCTCCTAAAGAACCACCTATTAAAGCAAATAATTGCTTAATTTTTAAGATTGATAATCCTTCTAAAAAAAGTTTTGCAACATCTCTGGCAATAAAATCTTTGTAATTATCGATCAGAAATTCATCAAAACCATTACCAGGAATATTAAAAGACAAAACTGTATAAACAGTTGTATCAATGGCTTTTTCTTTACCTACAATGTCTTTCCACCAACCATTTTTACCACCAACTTCGCTATTACCTGTTAATGCATGATTGATTAAAACCACAGGAGCTGTACCCAATTCTTTACCAAAAACTTGATAACTTAAATTTAATATAGGAATTTTAACCCCCAATTCTGTGCTGAAATCTTTTATTTTAATATGTTGCAATGGATGTTTCAAATCTTTTTTAATAAAATAATCAAATTAGTATGTCATTTCGACCTTGTGGAGAAATCTAAATATATTTTTCGACTTCATTTCATTTCACTCAAAATGAAATACTTAAGGGTTTTAGGTTCTTATTATTTTAAATTACAAGGTTTTAAAAACCTTATATAGATTTATAGATAATTTGTTTGTTAAAATACCTACAAGGTCTTAGAGACCTTGCAGGATTAAAAATTAAATTTAGCAAACGCTGCTTTTAAATCTGCTTTTAAATCTTCTAAATCCTCAATACCAACAGACAAACGAATTAAGTCTTGAGAAACACCAGCACTTTCTTGCTGAGCTTCATCTAATTGTTGATGTGTTGTACTTGCAGGATGAATGATTAATGATTTTGTATCTCCAATATTTGCTAATAAAGAGAAAACTTTTGTGGTATCTGCAATTGTTTTTGCAGCTTCAAAACCCCCTTTATGACCAAAAGTTACAATTCCACTTTGTCCTTTTGGCAAATATTTATCAGCCAACGCTTTGTATTTACTGCTTTCTAAACCAGGATAATTTACCCAAGCTACTTCTTCTTGTGCTTCTAGCCATTTTGCTAAAGCCAAGGCATTTTCTGAATGTTGTTTAATTCTAACGGATAACGTTTCTAAACCTTGAATAATATTAAACGCATTTGTAGGACTTAATGCGCCACCAAAATCACGTAATCCTTCTAAAATTAATTTAAACGTATAAGAGGCAGCACCCAAAACTTCGTGATATTTTAACCCATGGTAACCTGCAGATGGTTCTGTAAATTCTGGGAATTTTCCATTAGCCCAGTTAAAAGTTCCTGCATCAATTATTGCTCCACCTAATGATGTTCCTTGACCACCAATATATTTTGTTAATGAGTGAATTACAATATTTGCTCCGTGTTTAATCGGATTTAACAAAGCTGGTGTAGCCACAGTATTATCAACAATAAAAGGCACTTCTGCAGCTTTAGAATGCTCAGCAATTGCTTCTAAATCTAAAACATCTAACTTCGGATTTCCTAAAGATTCTACAAAAAATGCTCTGGTATTTTCTTGAACAGCATCCTTAAAATTATCAGGATTAGAAGCATCAACAAACGTAGTTGTTATCCCTAATCTAGGTAAAGTTACGTTTAATAAATTGTAGGTACCTCCATACAAACTACTTGAAGCTACAATATGATCTCCAGCTTTTAAAAGTGTTAATAATCCTGTTGAAATTGCTGCTGTTCCAGAAGCAAAAACTACAGCTCCAATTCCACCTTCTACAGCTGCCAAACGATCTTGCAAAATTTGATTTGTAGGATTGTTTAAACGAGTATAAATAAAACCTAATTCTTTTAATGAAAAAAGATTTGCTGCATGTTCTGAATTGTTAAAAACATAAGATGATGTTTGATAAATAGGAACCGCTCTTGCACCTCCATTTGCTTTTACATCATGTCCTGCGTGCAACGCATTTGTTGCTAATTTGTGTGTACTCATTTTTCTGTTTTTTTTGAGTTAATAATTAATTAAAACAAAAGTCAAATGCATCAAAAAATTGATGTACTTAATAGAAAAATGTTATAAAGAAAATAGAAATTTCTAGCATAAGAAAATTCAGTTTTTGTTATCTATCCATATAAGTTACTAAAGTAAATTTTGGGTAGAATTTAGCACCTTCTTTAATAGATTAAAGGGTTGCTAAGGCTTCAACGGGTCTAATCCCTTCACCTTTCTTGATAACATCTCAATAAGTTATTGAACTTTGTGAGTACAAATATTGCAATAGAAAAATTTAATATCCAAGTAAAATTCAATTTATTTTAAATAATTTAACAAATTGATAGTATTTTACGAATTAACACTTAAAAAGAATATTTTTTTTATAAAAATGCAATTATTTCTAAGAATGATGTAAATTTGCATTTCAATTACAGAGGATAAATTTGAACTGATTGCAACCTCTTTAAAAAAATGCTAAAGCAGTAATTATCTACTTCTTTTAGCGACAAAGCAATCATTTATTATTATAATTTATTTAAAATATATAGAGAATTATGTCGTATTTATTTACATCAGAGAGTGTTTCAGAAGGGCATCCAGATAAAGTAGCAGATCAAATTTCTGATGCTTTAATCGATAACTTTTTAGCTTTTGATAAAAACAGCAAAGTTGCTTGCGAAACTCTAGTAACCACTGGTCAAGTAGTTTTGGCTGGCGAAGTAAAATCTGAAACATATTTAGACGTTCAAAAAATTGCGAGAGATGTAATTAACAAAATTGGTTACACAAAAGGCGAATATATGTTTGATGGAAATTCTTGTGGAGTTTTGTCTGCAATTCACGAACAATCACCAGATATAAACCAAGGAGTTGATAGATCTAGCCCAGAAGAACAAGGTGCAGGAGACCAAGGAATGATGTTTGGTTATGCTACAGATGAAACTGAAAATTACATGCCTTTGGCATTAGAATTATCGCACAGATTATTAAAAGAATTGGCTGAGTTACGTAGAGAAAACAAAGACATTACCTACTTAAGACCCGATGCTAAAAGTCAAGTTACCATTGAATATTCTGATGATAATGTTCCGCAAAGAATAGATGCTATTGTAATTTCTACTCAACATGATGATTTTGACGCATCAGAAGAAGTAATGTTGGCTAAAATTAAAAAAGATATTGTAGAAATTTTGATTCCTAGAGTAATTGCAAAATTACCTGCTCATATTCAAAAATTATTTACAGATGATATTACCTATCACATAAACCCAACAGGAATTTTTGTAATTGGTGGACCTCATGGAGATACAGGTTTAACTGGTAGAAAAATAATTGTAGATACTTATGGTGGAAAAGGTGCACATGGAGGTGGAGCTTTTTCTGGTAAAGACCCAAGTAAAGTAGATAGATCTGGAGCATATGCAACAAGACATATTGCTAAAAATTTAGTGGCTGCTGGTTTGTGTAAAGAAGTTTTAGTTCAAGTTTCTTATGCAATCGGAGTTGCAAAACCTACAAGTATAAATGTAGAAACTTATGGTACAGCTACTGTGGATTTGTC
>QGCY01000088.1_pt1 | contig 23451 bp, 22 predicted proteins | sample 4708041 | NCBI WGS metagenome assembly QGCY01 (sample SAMN08941164, study PRJNA450518) | Sediment metagenome, whole genome shotgun sequencing project. | biome: grassland soil; feature: grassland; material: soil; isolation source: soil 14 days enrichment with methanethiol and mixed carbon source ... | reverse complement strand
ATTTGCATATAATTGTGCATTATCTGTTTTACTATAAATGTAAAATCCGTCTAAAAAAAGACCATAAGCAATAAATAAATACAGTAATCCTAAACTTTTAAAAGTAGCGTATAAAGATGATTTTGTTGCTAATAAACTCATGCTGTAAAAGTAAATAAACTAAATAAAAAATGGCTCTAAAAAGAGCCATTTAAAAATAATAAAATATTTTTTTATAGTTGATAACGTAGTCTTAAACTGATAAATCTTGGTAAAATAAAACGTTCGTTAGTTGTAAAAGCAATAATACTTTGGTTTACTGAGACCTGAGAACCTGTGGCTAATAAGTTGCTACCTATTAACTCATATTCTAATTTGGCATCTCTATTTTTTCTGTATGCTAATTTTGCATTTAAAATACTAAAGGTATTTGTACTTTCGCCATCTTGTATTTGATCTGTGTAAGAATAATCTGCTGTTAGAGTTAAAGAATTCCAGATGTATGCATCAAAATTAATAGATGGTGTGTGTGTTACTGTTTTTACATCTTGTGTTCTTGCTGTGTTGCTTTGATCATTAAAGTTTACATTGTATCGAAGGCTAACGTTTGGTGCTTTTGTAAAATTAGTACCAATTCTTGTATTAATACCTCTAGAAATATTTTCGTTAGTATTCTCTAAAGAATTGATAAATTGGTAGCTTTTATTATACGAAAAATTACCTCCTAATCTTGCTGTTATTTTTCTGATGGTTTTACTTAAACTTGCAAATGCCGTAAAACTTTCGTTATCTAATGGCGAATTTATAGAGGTACTACTAGAAACTACAGATCCTGGTTCAAATATGGTGTTTCTATTTACTTGATCCATGGTTTTTCTATAATTTATTCTTGCAAAAACACTACTATTGTTGAATAAATTAAAGCTACTATAGTTTAAACTTACATTATGAAAACTAGCATTTAAAAGCTCTGAATTACCAGCAAAAAACGAGTTGTAATTGTTAGCTACAATTCCTCTGGCAACTTGACTAACATCTGTGAAATTAACTTCTTGTTTATAGGTAAACCTTAAACTCTCGCTTCTTTTAAATTGTGCAATGGCTTCAAATTCTGGCAGCACTTTAAAAAAGGTGTCCTGAAAAAACTCTGTACCATATTGTGTATTATTAGAATTGTAAGAGTGCGCAGTAAAACCTGGAGTAATTGTAAAAATTCCGGTTTTTAAACGGTATCTTAAACCAGCATAAATATCTGTAAATTTATATTCGGTATCGTTGTTAATTTGTTCATCTTCTATACCATCAATTTCTGGATTTGGTATGTTAGTAGTACCTAATTGAAAAAACTCTGAATTAAAACTTTGATTACTTAAAATAGTACCAGCAACAAAATTCAAATTACTTTTTTGATTTAAAATGTAATAGTAATCTAATTTTGCATTTAGTTGGTTGGTTTTTACACGTCTGTCTTGTTCTAAATCATAAAAAGTTAAACTTCTGTCTAAACCTAATGATTCTGCTGCATCATCAAAACCATCTGGAGGCATATCACCATCTGGATCATTATCATTATTATTTGGGTCATTCTCTAAAGAAGCAATATAAAAAGGATCTTCGTCTTGCAACAAATGTTGTACTTCTAACGCAAAAATACTCTTTTCACTAGCTGTATAAAAATAACTAAAATCTTGATTTATGGTAAAAGGTGTTGCTCTTTCTGTTTCTGTAATGTCACTTAAAACCTGAGAGTTTACATTATCTGTTCTAAACTCGTTTGTTAAACGACCTGTAATATTGTAGTTTAATTGATTGTTAAAATCTTTTTTGTAGATAGTACTAAACCTGAATAAACCTATGTTACTGGTTTGGTCTGTAGTATTGTCTACAACATCATCTGGGGTATCAGGATCTACATAATCGATAGAATTGATGTTTCTTTGTCCATTGCTGTTTCCAGACCATATTAAATATCCACTTAAATCTAATTTTGAATTCGGAGAATAACTAAAGTTTAAAGCAGATAATTTTGTTTCTATTCTATTGGCGTTTCTAGCACTGGCATTTAAAATACCAATACCTGCATCAGGTGTACTAATATTTGTTCCATTGGATGGACTTTGGCTTCTAAAGCTTCCTCCAAAATTTCTTGCTTCTCTTCTACCAATAACTACTTCTCCCATATTATTTACATCACCAATAACATTAATGGTATATTTCGGTGTATAATAAAATAGTTTAGGTTGAAATAGATATAACCCAGTGTCTGGAGAATCTCCTGCACCCGCTAAAATATCTCCAAACCAAAAGTTCTTTTTACCTTCTTTTAATTTGATGTTAATGGCAACTCTATCTTGGTTGTTTTGCACTCCTTTTAATTGGTTTACATCACCATAATTTCTTAAAACTTGAATTTTGTCAACGGCATTAGAGGGTATATTTTCAGTAGCTAATTTTGTGTCTCCACTAAAAAATTCTTTACCATCTACCATAATTTTTTCAACCGCTTTTCCTTCTACTTCTATTTGGCCATCATCGTTTATTTCTACACCAGGTAGTTTGTCTATTACATCTTTTAACTTTCGTTCAGAACCATTTTTAAAAGAATCTGCATTGTAAATAATAGTATCTCCTTTAACTGTTACTGGCATTTTAGCAACAATATTAATACCATCTAACATATTATCTTCGTACATGGTGTAGTTTTTAGTGATATTGGTAGTGTTTGTTTTTACAAACTCACTAATTTCTTTAAAACCTACGTAGCTAATTTTAATATTGTAAATGGTGTTCTTTTTTAAATCTAATTTAAAGCTACCATTGGCATCAGAAAAACCATAAGATGCAATGGTTTTAGCAACAGTATCTAAAGCAATAATATTAGCCATTTCTAAAGGCTCTCCAATAGAGTCTTTTACAACCCCTGTGTATTTAATTTGGGCACTAGATACCCATGACACCATAAAAATGGTGATAAGTAATAATCTTTTCATTTGTTTGATTTGAATTAATTGAGTTGGGTTAAAAGCTACTGAAGTGTTTTTTTAAAACCTTCTTCCACCACCACCTCTGCTTCTGTTTTGAAAACGTTCTTTAAGTTCTTCTGTTTTTACTTTTACAATTTCGTTGTACTCTTCTCTGTTTACTTTTTTACCTTTTTTAGGTTTTTTAATTTCCATAGCTTCTTCAGGATTTAATACAATTTCTGTACAAAGCATAGTTGTTCTACCAGCATTTAGTTCTAAAATTAAACCAGGTAATCCCCAATAACTTTCAGGGCCAGAACTAACAGGTATTTGCGGAGAGTACCAAGCAGTTACATTTAACAACTTAATTTCGTCTTTCTTTTCAGTTTTTGTAGAATCTTTGGCTTGGTTTCCTCTTCTTCCTCTTCTAAAAATACTACCCCAATCAATTTTGGTATCAACAGTGGTCATTGTGGCTTTGTAGCAAGTATACTGGCCTATTTTTTTTGTTTCGGTACCTAATTGCCATTTGGGCTGCTCCATTTCTTCTACAATTAGAAAACGTTTGCTAAAACTTTCAATGTCTTCTATCATTTCTTTTTCTTTTAAATTCTTATAAATAGAACCTTGACCATTACTAGCTCCCCATCTAGATCGTGAAGCACCTGGAGCGTCTAACTTTACATTTTCTTTAAATGAAGATTCTGATCTAGTAAAACTTAATGTGTAGGTTTTCTCTAAAAAGTTTTTCATTCTAGCGAGCCTTTCTTGTTTCTGTTGCTCTGTCATTTTATCTCCAAACATACTCATATCAACAGTAGTTTTAGACATGTAAGTTGCTTTTCCTTGAAAATCTTTTTGAGCGAAGGTTGTAATGGTTGCTAGCATTAAAACTAGCGTAAGTAATGGTTTCATTTTTTTTAGTTTTTACAAAAATACCTGTTATAATATTCTGTAAGACTTAAAAAAAACTTAAAAGTTTAAAGACGTTAGGAAAAGTTTAACAAATGATTTTTAGCCACCCATTTTAATATTAATTCCACCACCAATGTCCATTCCGTTTCTACTTTTAAATTTCTCCATCATTTCTTTGCTTTTTTGTTCTTGGATTTCATCATATTTCTTTTGGTTAACTGCTTTTCCTTTTTCTGGTTCTTTAATTTTAATAGTTTCAGACGGATTTAGAACAATCTCAGTACACACAATTAGGTTTTTACCATCGTTAATTTCTAAAATTAAACCTGGTAGTCCTTGGTAATTTTTTGGGCCATTGCTAATTGGTACTTGTAATGTATACCATGCTGTAGTTACTTTGGTTTCTTTAATACTATCTTCTTTCGTTTCTCCATTTACAATGCTTATTTTTTTACGTACTACTTCTTCTGTATGGGTTGCTTTGTAACAGGTGTATTGTCCAATATTTTTTGTTTCAGTACTCATTTTCCAGTCATATTCAGGTAGGTTGTCTTTCACTAAAAACGCTTTTCCCATAATTTCAGTTTGATTGGCAAAACGCTTTTCTTTAAGGTTTTTATAATAAATACTCCCTTGTCCAGAACCACCAACACTCATAAGAACAATTTTTGCTCCATTTGCTTTTGGATTTGGTGCTGCCAATTTTACTTCTTCTCTGTAGGTAGAATTTGTTTTATCAAACTCAAGCACAAAAGTTTTTTGATTCATTTTTTGTAATCTCTTTTGGAGTTCTTCTTGCATTTCATCGGTTATTCCCTTTTGGTTTTCTCCATATTTTACATTAGATTTTCTACTGGTTTTATAAGTAGCTTTGCCTGTAAAATTTTGTGCATTTATTACTGTAGCTAATAGTAATGCCAATATTGTTGTGGTGGTTTTCATAATTTATTCGTTTTCGTATTTTTTGTAAAGTTTTATTAGTCCGTTAATTCCTTTTTTTGATTTGATTATTAAATCATCAATATTTTCAGATTTTCCTTCAACAGAAAATTTACCTGTAATAGCACCTTTTTTATTTATAGATTTTTTTAAATCAATTCCAAAACTCAATTTTATAAGTTCCTCGTCTTTATTGTTTTCAAAGATAGCTTTTACATTATTCCAATCTATACTTTCCAATTCTTTAACAGTATCTACAGTAAAAGTCATAGAGCTTATTTTTACATCTGTTGCTGTATTAATAGATTCATTTAAGGCAATCTTTTTATGTTGTGCTAACACAATTGTTGTACATAATAATAGAATTACTGTTGTAAGTTTTTTCATAATGAATTGTTTTATTTGATTACAGTACAAAGATGCAACATCAATTTACTTTTTAAGGTTAACGAACGTTAACGAGTGTTAACCAATTAATTTTCTTAAAATTAGAACCTATATTTGTAATATGAATACCCAAAAATACAAATGGCTTTTTTACTTTATATCACTTACCATAGTTGCTACAATTGGTGTACAGTTCTATTGGAATTACAAAAACTACCAAGAAAATAAGCAAAGAGTTACTAACGAAATTCAGCTAAGTTTAGACAATGCAATTGAAGAATACTTTTCTACTTTGGCAAAAAGTAATTTTTTAACCATTATTAATAACGATACAGATGCTGACCAAACTGTAAAACTTAAAAGCAATACTTCTTTCGATTCTATAATTTCTAAAATAAAAAACAATCCAAATTCTAAAGAGAACCTGAAACCTAAATTTACTATTAATAGTATTCAAATTTCTTCGGATGAAAATTTATCTCAAGAAAAAAGAGATTCTTTGATGCTTGGTACAAGAGAATTGGTTACTAAACTTAATTGGAAAAAAGATTCTTTACTGCGTTTTCGATGGAAGAATGATTCAACTACTTCCTATACCCAATTTACAGATGATAACAACGGAATTCATTTTGATAAAAATGGCAATAAAACTGCAGTAAAATATTTTAAAGGAAAAAGAGCCGCAGATAGTTTAAAACTAATTACCAATCTAAAACCCATCTTTGTTTCGTTTTTAGATCAATCTTTAGATTACAATACAATAGATTCTTTAATAGAAAATCAATTAAACACCAAAGGCATTCACTTAAAAACAAGTTTTCATCATTTAAAAAAAGACACCATTTTTAAGAAAACCAAAGACACTACTTTAGTGGATAAAAAATTCTCAGCAAACTCAAAATCTACCTATTTAAAAGACAATCAATCTTATAAATTATATTACAGCAACCCAAATTACGAAGCACTAAAAAGAAGTTTTGGTGGCATTTTTCTATCGTTAATTTTGTCTTTATTAATTATTTCTTGTTTGTTTTATTTATTAAAAATTATTAATCAACAAAAAGAATTAGCAGCTATTAAAAACGATTTAATTAGCAATATTACGCACGAATTTAAAACGCCAATAGCTACAGTTTCTACAGCCATAGAAGCTATAGAAAATTTTAATGTTTTAGATGATAAAGAAAAAACCCAAAGATATTTGGCAATGTCTTCTGTACAATTAAAAAAACTGCATCAAATGGTAGAAAAATTGTTAGAAACTGCTACTTTAGATAGCGAACAATTAATGCTAAAAAAAGAAACTGTTGATGTGGTTGAAATGACAGATAAACTAGTAAAAAAACACCAATTATTAGCCAATAACAAAGAGCTGCATTTTTCGTGGAACTTACAACCAAATTATGTAAATGTTGATGTTTTTCATTTCGAAAATGTAATTTCTAATTTAATAGACAATGCTATAAAATATGGTGGAAATACTATTGAAATTAACATCAATTCTATTTTAAATTCAACAGAAATAACCATTGCTGATGATGGAAATGGAATTGAAAAAAATCAACAAGAAAAGATTTTCGACAAATTTTACAGAGTTCCGAAAGGAAATAAACACGATGTAAAAGGCTTTGGAATTGGCTTGTATTATTGTAAAAAAATCATCGAAAAACACGCAGGAAGCATTGCGCTTTCTTCCGACAAAAAACAAACCATTTTTAAAATTACCATACCAAATGTCTAAAATAAAAGTGCTTTTAGCCGAAGATGAAGCTAGTTTAGGAATGATTGTAAAAGAGAGTTTAGAAACTAGAAAATTTGTGGTTTATCATGCAGAAAATGGCGAAGAAGCTTACCAAATTTATCAAACAGAACAACCAGATATTTTAGTGTTAGATGTTATGATGCCCAAAAAAGATGGGTTTACTTTGGCTCAAGAAATTAGGCAAGAAAACAAGAATATTCCTATTATTTTTTTAACTGCAAAATCGCAAACTAGCGATGTTTTAGAAGGTTTTACTATTGGTGGTAACGATTATTTAAAAAAGCCCTTTTCTATGGAAGAGCTTATTGTTAGAATTAAAGCATTACTGAATAGAATTGAATTAAAAACCAATGTAGAAACCCTTAAAATAGGCGAGTATATTTTTAATTTTACCAAACAAACTTTAGTCCATTTAAATACAACAGAAACTTTAACACACAGAGAAGCGCAATTACTTTTTTATCTTTTTGAGAAAAAAAATGAAGTTCTAGACAGAACTTTTATCTTAAACAAATTATGGGGTAATGACGATTTTTTCAATGCTAGAAGTATGGACGTATTTATAAGCAAACTCAGAAAAAAGTTAAAACAAGATACTAACATAAAAATTTTAAATGTTAGAGGTTTTGGATATAAATTGATTTGTTAACTATTTTAAAGCTATAATTTTTATAATTTAGCAGCACTTTTCAATTTTATATAACTTTAGAATATGCACGTTGCAATTGCAGGAAATATAGGCGCAGGTAAAACCACCCTAACCAAACTTTTAGCCAAACATTTTAACTGGAAACCTCATTTTGAGTCAGTAGACGAAAATCCTTACTTAGATGATTTTTACGGAGAAATGGAACGTTGGTCTTTTAATTTACAAGTTTACTTTTTAAATAGTCGTTTTCGTCAAATCTTAGAATTAAGAGAAACTGGTAAAAACATAATTCAAGACAGAACTATTTACGAAGATGCTCATATTTTTGCACCGAATTTACATGCAATGGGATTAATGACTAATAGAGATTATAGCAATTACAGCTCTTTATTTGAATTAATGGAAAACTTAGTGCAACCACCAGATTTATTAATTTACCTACGTGCAGACATATCAACCTTAGTTGGGCAAATTCACAAACGTGGTAGAGATTACGAAAACTCGATAAGTATCGATTATTTAAGTAGACTTAATGAACGTTATGAAGCTTGGATTTCTACTTACAAAAAAGGAAAATTACTAGTTATAGAGGTAGACAATTTAGATTTTGTGTCTAATCAAGAAGATTTAGGGTACATTATAGACAGAATAGACGCGCAAATAAATGGGTTATTTTAAATAAAAAAACTACTATGTAAAAAAGGAAAGAGACCGTTAAAAACGGTCTCTTTTTTTGTGATTAACTCACGCATGATAGATAGTCCCCCAACTTTCTATCAGATTTTAAGTGATGATTAATGCAACACTTCAATCTTGTTATCTACAATTTCCTTTACAGGAATTATTATGGTCTTATTTTCGACCTCTAAAATTACTGAAATATTATCAATTGACTTAATAATTCCTTCAAAATTTTCAGTTTTTATTTTATTTCCAACTTGTAAGTTTTTTCTTGAATAGTAACCATATAAAAGTCTTTTTATAATATCTCTAGATCCAAGGCCAAAAGAAATGGTAAAAGCTGCTAAAATCGACGCAAATATAATAGATAAATTGTTAGTAATCAAATCTGTATTTATACCTGCCTGATTTAAGGCTGTAACACTTACAATAACAGCAATTAAATAAAAAATAATGTTACCAACTAAATTGCCTCCTGTTAACTCTAAAGAAGCAAACATGCTAGCCACTGCTTTTTTAACCATATTTGCTAAATAAATACCTACTGCAAAAATGATTAATGCACTTATTAATTTTGGCAAATACCCAATTAAATTACTCAATTGCTCAGAAACCATTTTTAAACCTAATAATTCTGATGCTACAATTACAAATACAAAAATTAAAATCCACTTTATAGTGGTAATAATAATTTTGGTAGGCTGAATTTTTATAGCGCTATTTCCAAAAATTTCATCAACATTTAATTTTTCTGGTAAAGTATCGATATTGGTAAGCCCTAATGCTTTTTTTATTATGTAAAGAATAAACTTTATAAAAAGCCAACCAATAATTAAAAAAGCAAGTCCTTTTAATAATTGCGGTAAAAAATTAACAAAATCGTACCACAGATTTTGTAAGAAACTAAAATCGAAATCCGATTGTAGTGAAATTAATAAAGAATTCATATTGCTATATTATTAGTTATTTTTCTTTTTTTGTTTGATTATTGGCACCCAAAATGTCGCCAATTGTATTTGGGTATTTCACCAAAAACAAATCAGCCACATCAATTGTTAGCTTTATCATATTAATGTCGTTCAATACTTTTTCTTTCAGTACTACTGGCACTTCATGATGATGCAATATTTTTTTAAAGGGATTCCCCATAGACTATAATTCGCCGTAAATACTTACCACTTTTTGTTTTGCTCTTTTAATACGCATTTTTACTGCACTTTCACCAATGTCTAAAGCCTCTTTAATTTCTTTAATACTCATATCATCTTGATATTTCATCAATAGAATCATTTTATCTTTTGGTTCCATTAATTCTAGCGCTTTCGCTAATTTATCAGACTTTAATTCAAACAAAGCTGCATCATCAATTTCTTGAGACACATTATCATCTTTAATAACATCAGTAACTACAGTTACTTTTTCTTGTTTTTTATGATTATTTCTTTGCACATAATTTACACAGAAATTATAGGTAAAAGAATACAACCATGTAGAAAACTTAGAGTTTCCTTTAAACGTTTTTAACTTTATAAATAATCGAATAAAAACATCGTGCGTTAAATCTTCTGCCTCTTCTTTACTTTTAGCAAAACCATAACATTTATTATAAACAACTTTCGAGAACCTATCATACAATAGAGCAAACAATTGCGAGTTATTTGTTTCTACTATTTTAAAGACCAATTCTTCGTCTGTTAACTTATCTAAAGTACTTGCTTTCAATATCGATTACCTTTAAGACACAAAAAAAAGTAATACGTCACATTAATTTTTTAAAAAAAGTTAGTCAGTAATTTTAACTCGTTGAACGTGTCTTTTTACACTTTTAAAAAAAAATTAAAGATTTTGTAACATTTACATTAATTGTTACGTATAATAAGTTGTAGCAATACATTAATCCTTTAAAAAGTCAGAGAGAATTAGATGAGACAACTTAAAATTACCAAGCAGGTTACCAATAGAGAAACTGCATCCCTAGACAAATATTTACAAGAAATTGGAAAAGTAGATTTAATTACTGCAGATGAAGAAGTAGAGTTGGCACAGTTAATTAAAGCAGGAGACCAAAGAGCTTTAGAAAAATTAACAAAAGCCAATTTAAGATTTGTGGTATCTGTTGCAAAACAATATCAAAACCAAGGATTAACATTACCAGATTTAATTAACGAAGGTAATTTAGGTTTAATTAAAGCCGCAAAACGTTTTGATGAAACACGTGGTTTTAAATTTATCTCTTATGCTGTTTGGTGGATTCGTCAATCGATCTTACAGGCCTTAGCAGAACAATCTAGAATTGTACGTTTACCGTTAAATAAAATTGGTTCTATTAATAAAATTAATAAGATGTACGCTTTCTTAGAACAAGAAAACGAGCGTCCTCCTTCTGCAGAAGAAATTGCTAAGAAATTAGACATGACTGTTAATGATGTTAAAGAATCTATGAAAAATTCTGGACGTCACGTATCTATGGATGCTCCTTTAATAGAAGGTGAAGATTCTAATTTATACGACGTTTTAAACTCTGGTGAGTCTCCAAACCCAGATAGAGTTTTATTACACGAATCTTTAAGAATTGAAATTAACAGAGCATTAGAAACACTTACACCAAGAGAAGCAGATGTTGTAAAATTATACTTTGGTTTAGGTGAGCACCAACCAATGACATTAGAAGAAATTGGTGAAACTTTCGATTTAACTCGTGAACGTGTTCGTCAAATAAAAGAAAAAGCAATCAGAAGATTAAAACATACTTCTAGATCTAAAATTTTAATGACTTACCTTGGTTAATCATTAAAATTCATAAAATTAAAAACTCTCAAATTCATTTTTGGGAGTTTTTTTATTTGAAGCTATTCGCGCTTTCCATTCTATCTTTTTTTGCCATAAATGGAAGCAAAAAAAGGATGCCATTTCAATCACGGCTAAACTTGTTTGCTAGCCAATTGCTATAACAAATGCAGACCTTTCCGATTTAAAAAACCTGTAAGGTCTTTAATTTGTTCTATTTAAATAAATTTATATTTTTAGTTCTTTTCATCAATCTAAAAGAACATCTCAAAAACGATTTAATTATCTTTGTAAAAATTCAAAAATAACTGATGAGTAATTTAATTGCACCTTCAATTTTAGCGGCAGATTTTGCCAACTTACAAAGAGACATAGAAATGGTAAACAATAGCGAAGCAGATTGGTTTCATATTGATATTATGGACGGTGTTTTTGTACCCAACATTTCTTTTGGAATGCCAGTTTTAAAAGCAATAAATAAGCATGCTACCAAAACAATTGATGTACATTTAATGATTGTTAATCCTGATCAATACATACAAACTTTTGCAGATTTAGGTGCAGATATTTTAACTGTGCATTATGAAGCTTGTACACATTTGCACAGAACAGTACAAGCCATAAAAGCTGCAGGAATGAAAGCCGGAGTTGCCTTAAATCCGCACACACCAATTGCAGTTTTAGAAGACATAATTGTAGATTTAGATTTGGTTTGTATTATGAGTGTAAATCCAGGTTTTGGAGGGCAATCATTTATAGAAAACACCTACAAAAAAGTAAGCCAATTAAGACATTTAATTGAGTTTACAGAATCTAAATGTCAAATAGAAATAGATGGTGGAGTTACCAATAAAAACGCCAATAAATTAATTGAAGCTGGTGCCAATGTTTTAGTAGCAGGTAGTTTTGTTTTTGGCGCAGAAAACCCAACTGAAACCATTGCAGATTTAAAAAATATTGTTGCCTAATTGCTCTATTCTGTTGTAGACATAGAAACCACAGGAAATGGATATAAAGGTCAGAAAATAACTGAAATATCTATTTTTATTTTTGATGGAAAAGTTGTGGTTAATGAGTTTACATCTTTAGTAAATCCTGAGCAAAATATACCACCATTTATTACCAATTTAACAGGTATTACAAATGCTATGGTTAGAAATGCTCCTAAGTTTTATGAGATAGCAAAAAAGGTAGCAGAAATTACCAAAGACACTATTTTTGTAGCACATAATGTAAACTTCGATTACAATATAATTCAGGCAGAATTTAAAAGTTTAGGGTTCGATTTTAAACGCAAAAAACTCTGTACAGTTCGTTTATCAAGAAAAATAATTCCAGGGTTAAATTCTTATAGTTTGGGTAATATTTGTTCTGATGAAAACATCCCAATTAATGGAAGACACAGAGCAAAAGGTGATGCTGAAGCTACTACAGAATTGTTTAGAAGATTAATTGAAAGAGATGATAAATTCATCATTAATTCTTTTTTAAATCCACGATCTAGACAAGCTACTTTACCTCCGTTATTAGACAAAAAAGTAGTCGATAATTTACCTGAAACTTTTGGCGTTTATTATTTTAAAAATTTAGCCAAAGAAGTTATTTATGTGGGTAAAGCCAATAATATAAAGCAAAGAGTAATCAGTCATTTCTACGATAAAAAAAAGAAAGAGCAGAACATGTGTTTAGAAACTGCAGATATTTCTTATATAGTGACTGGCAGTGAACTTTTGGCTCTTTTATATGAATCATCAGAAATAAAACACATTTATCCCAAATACAATAGAGCACAAAGAAGAGCTGGAGAAGCTGTTGGTTTATTTTCTTACGAAGATCAAAAAGGAATTTTGCACTTGGCTTATAATCGCTTAAAGTTAATACCAAATCCGTTAACCAAATATTACAATGTTTCAGAAGTTAGAAATCATTTGGAATATTTATGCAAAGAGTTTAACTTGTGTCCTAAATATTGCCATTTACAAACCAATGTAACCACTTGCTTTCATTATCAAATTAAAGAATGTAAAGGTATTTGTTGCAATAAAGAAACTGTAAGTGATTACAATATACGTGTAAAAAAAGCTATAAAATCAATCGGAATTGGTGCTGAAAATTTAGTAATTAAAGAAACTGGAAGAACTGAAAACGAAATAGGTTTTGCTTTAATTTTAGACGGAATATATAAAGGTTTTGGTTATGTAGATAAATTACAAGCTAAGCAATTAATACAACCAGAAGATTATCAATTTTTTGTACAGCCTCAGAAAGATAACAGAGATATTCAGAGAATAATTAGTTCTTATTTAAAAAAGAAAGAAAATGAAAAAGTCAGCATATAAAATAAACATTATTGGTGCAGGTGTTAGTGGTTTAATTGCAGCTCAAATCTTAGAAAATTATGGATATCACCCTACAATACTAGAAGCTTCTAACTCAGTGGGAGGCCGTGTACAATCTGAGGTTATAAAAGGCCATACTATAGATTTGGGGTTTCAAGTATTGTTAACTTCGTATCCTGCAGCAAAAAAATATTTGAATTACGATCTTTTAGAATTGCAAAACTTTTTACCAGGAGCAACCATTTTTAAAGAAGGAAAATCACGCAGTATTGTAGATCCTTTAAGAAACATTTCTCTATTGTTGCCAACACTTTTTTCTTCTGTTGGTAATTTTTCTGACAAAACAAAAATCTTAAGTTTAAACACAAAACTAAAGAAGAAAAATATAGCACAAATTTTTAACTCAAAAGATACATCAACATTAGAATATTTGCAATATTTTGGATTTTCTGAAGCTATGATAAACGATTTTTTTAAGCCTTTTTTTAGCGGTATTTTTTTAGAACCTAACTTAGAAACCTCGAGCAGAATGTTCGAATTTGTTTATAAAATGTTTGGTGATGGTTATGCTGCTGTACCTAAAAAAGGAATTCAAGAAATTCCGAATCAATTAAAATCGAATTTAAAATACACAACTTTTAAATTTAACACACCAGTAAAAGAGGTAAAAGACAACCACATTATTTTAAATGATGATAAAAAAATTGAAAGCCATATTACCATTATTGCTACAGATGCTTCTAGTTTAATTGGCAACTTAAAAAACCAAGAAACAGCATGGAAAAGTTGCGATACTTTATATTTTGAAACTCATAAAAGAATTATAAAAAAACCTTTAATTGGTTTAATTGCAGATAAAAATGCATTGATTAATAATATTTTTTATCATACTAGTTTATCCGAAGAAAATAAAAATGACAAAGAACTGTTATCTGTAACTGTTGTAAAAGACCATAATTTAAGTGATTTAAATCTCATTTTAAAAGTAACCGAAGATTTAAAAATTTACTGTGGAATTGATGTAAAAAAATTTATAAAACACTATAAAATTAAAAAGGCATTGCCCAAATTAACCAACTTACAATATGAGATTTCGAGTACAGAAACCAAGTTAAAATCCACTATATTTTTAGCAGGAGATCAGCTTTTAAATGGTTCTTTAAATGCGGCTATGATTTCTGGAGAAAGAGCGGCTTTGGGTGTTATACAAACTTTAGAAGATGGTTTAATTACAGACGAACTAACCTCTGAATATTCATCATAAAAAAAACCTCAAAACAAATCTTTTCAGATTGTTTTGAGGCTTCAAATATATAAAAATCAATAAATTACACCTTTACTTAATTAACCCCTCAATAAAATAAGTAGTGTAAATCTATTCATTTTTATTCAGCAATTTTGTTGTCTTCTAGCAATTCTTTTTCTGTATTATTTTCTTCTTTGTCTTTACGAAGTGCAAAGGCGAATAATGCAACTTCTGCAAGTAATAAAGCAATTTTTAACTTTTTACTTTTACTTACAGCTGCAGTTAATCCTAAAATTTTTGTAGCAATCATAATTTTTATTTTTTTGTTACTTCAAAAGTACAAGGTTTGTACTTTGTAGATTAATGCATTTCATTTAAAAAGTAACGCAAATAAAAAATCTCAAAATGTAAAATTTTGAGATTTAAATATTTTAGAAAGAAAAGTGAGCTTAAATTCCGTCTCCTAATTCTTTTAATTTTTCTGTGTTTTCGGCTAACATTAATTCGTCAATAATTTTCTGAATATCGCCATTTACAATGTTCGACAAATCGTATAAAGTTAAATTTATTCTGTGATCTGTAACTCTACCTTGTGGATAGTTGTAGGTTCTAATTTTTGCACTTCTATCTCCAGAAGTAACCATAGAACCACGTTTTGCAGCATCTTCTGCTTGTTTTTTTGCCAATTCTAAATCGTATAAACGAGAACGTAAAACTTTAAATGCTTTCTCTTTATTTTTATGCTGACTTTTTTGATCTTGACATTGTGCCACTAAACCAGTAGGTATGTGCGTTAAACGAACTGCAGAATAGGTAGTATTTACAGACTGACCTCCAGGACCTGAAGAACAGAAAAAATCGATTCTTACATCTTTTGGATTGATCTCTACATCAAATTCTTCTGCTTCTGGAAAAACCATACACGTTGCTGCAGAAGTATGTACACGACCTTGTGTTTCTGTTTGCGGTACCCTTTGTACACGATGCACACCAGCTTCAAATTTTAACGTTCCGTAAACATCATCTCCATTTACTTCGAACTGAATTTCTTTAAAACCACCATTTGTACCTTCAGAATAATCTACTGTAGAAACTTTCCAGCCTTTACTTTCGCAATATTTGCTGTACATTCTAAACAAATCTCCAGCAAAAATACTGGCTTCATCTCCACCTGTACCCGCACGTAATTCTACTACTGCATTTTTAGAATCTTCAGGATCTTTAGGTATTAACAAGAATTTTATTTCTTCTTCTAATTCAGGAATTCTAGCATTGGCCTCTTCAATTTCCATTTTAGCCATCTCTGTCATTTCAGCATCAGAACCATCAGCAATAATTTCTTTAGCTTCTTCTATATTGTTGGTTAAAGTTTGATATTCATCACCTTTTTTAACAACATCACCTAAATCTTTATATTCCTTCATCAATTGCGCATAACGTTTTTGATCCATAATGATTTCTGGCTGAATAATTAAATCAGAAACCTCATCATAACGTTGTTTTACAATTCTTAATTTATCTAACATCTTGTCCTCTTTTCTTGGATTGCGAATTTACAATTTTTATAGGTATATTTGGAAAAAACCATTCTATTTTTATGAAAAAGCTTTTTATTTTATGCGCATTTTTATTGATATTTTCTTGCAATAGCAATATCAACAAAACACAAAAACCCACTTTTTTAATTGGCGAATGGAAACGATTGAATGACAAACCTGGCAGCCAAACTTACGAAATGTGGAATACAAATTTGGTAGGAATGGGATATACCATAAAAGATAAAAAACGATCTTTTCAAGAGATTTTAAGTATTATTTCTATTAAAGACACTTTGTATTTAGAGGTTAAAGGCGTTAACGAAAAACCAACTTTATTTAAGTTTACAAATCAAACAGATACTTCTTTTGTTTGTGAAAATCCTGAGAATGAGTTCCCGAAAAAAATAAAATATATACTAGACAATAAGCAATTAAAAGCGTCTGTTTCTGATGATGATTTTAGGATTGATTTTATTTTTGAGCCTACTAAAAATTCTTTCTAAACATGCAATTGTTACTACTTTAAAATTGTAAAATAAAAAGTTGTACCTGAGCCTACTTCACTTTCTATCCAAATTTTACCATTGTAATAATTCACTATTTTTTTAACGATAGATAAGCCAACACCAGAAGACAAACTGGTGCTTTCTAATTTGGTAAATACGTTGAAAATTCTATCAAAATAATCAGAATGAATACCAATTCCATTGTCTTTTACAAAGAACTCATAGTATTCATTTTTATCTGTTACACCAACTTCAATAAGTCCGTTTTCTTGATTACTGTATTTAATTGCATTATCTATTAAATTAATAAAAATTTGCTTAAACCTCCAAATATTACCATATAAAATTGGCAATTTATCTTGTATTTTAATATTGATATGTTCTGGAATTTTAAGACTTTTTACAACCTCATCTAACATTGAATTAAAATCGATATCTCTGTCTTCGTTTTCTAATCGATCTATGGTTGAATAATCTAAAATCCCTTTAATTAAAAGATTCATTTTCTCTACATTTAAAGAGATTTCATTTAAAAGTTGAGAAAAATCTTCTGGTAAATTATCTTTATGATCTTCTATAAACCAATCAATTAAAGTTTGTACATTAATTAAAGGTGCTTTTAAATCATGAGATACTGCATGCGCATATTTATTTAACTCATCGTTTTGATGAGAAAGGCTTTTTAACAACTCTTCTTTTTTCTCTTCTTGTTTTCTAATAACCTCTTCATGTTCTTTTCGTTGAATTACATTAACCAACATATTGGCATAAACAAAAAGTATTTCTTTTTCGTTTTCTGTATACTTATTAATTTTTCTTACAGAATCGAAACCTATAAAACCAATTAACTCATTGTTTTTAATTTTAGGTATCGTTATTAAACTTTGTATGCCTTGAGGCTCTAAAATAGCTCGTAAACCTAAATCACCATCTTTAGGCAATTTACTTACATCTTCTACATAAAAAGCCTGTCCTTTTCTGTGTGCATCTAACCAATGTGTAATATATTCTATAGAAAGATTTTGTAAGTTCTCAATCTCTGGAATAATACCTTTTGCACACCATTCATAAGTATTACTAGAAGTATTATTTATAAAATCATAAGAAAAAACATAACTTCTGTCTGCTTGAACAAACTCACCTATTTGCTTTAAAGAAGTATTCACCAATTCATCGATATTTGATAAATCTGAATTAATATATTTTGTAGAAATACTAATTAATAAATTTTGAAAACGTAGTTGACGTTGAATTATCTTATTTGCTTCTTGTTTTTCAAAATCCTCATTTCCTTTCTCATTTGAAGTTATATTACTCATAAAATCGCCCTTTTTTTTGTACCCTGTTATTACCTACTAAGATACAATATTATAAAAATAAATTAAATCTTTATTTTTAAATCGATTTTAAACTTTGAATTATTTCATTTTGTAATAAAAAACTCCAAATATTCACAATATTTGGAGTTTTTTTCTATAAATCAATGATTATCCGCATTTTGAAGAACCACATTCTTGGCAAGTTAAACAACCTTCTTGATAAATTAAATCTGTAGAGTTGCAATTATCACAAGTTTGTCCTTTTGCTTTTGTACCATCTTCTACATAACGTTTTAGAGCTCTTTGCACTCCATTTTTCCAAGTATTAATAGATTCTGAATCTAACTGTAAACTTTGTATTAATTCTACCACTTTATCAATTGGCATTCCATGGCGTAAAGTACCTGAAATTAGTTTAGCATAGTTCCAGAATTCTGGGTTAAACTTATGAGATAAACCTTCTATAGTAGTTTTATAACCTCTTTTATTTTTGTACTGAAAATCGTAGCGAGAAGCACCATTTTCGTCTCTACTTTTAATAATTACTCCTTTTTCTACAGAACGTGGAATTAAAATTCCATCTTCATCATCTACCAAACCTGTAAAAATTTCATAAGGTTTATGATCAAAAACCCCTACAAAGGCAATCCATTTTTCTTTTTGGTTTTGAAAACGAACCACATCTGCTTCTAATTCTACAGGTCTTTTTTTAGGAAAACCTGCATTAATTGTTTTGTCTTCGGTTTTATCATCCGTAGAAATTAAAACGCCAGCTCGAGAACCATCTCTATACACTGTAACCCCTTTACAACCAACTTGCCAGGCTTTTAAATACAATTCGCCTACCAAATCTTCTGTAACATTATTAGGTAAATTTACAGTTACACTTATGGAATGATCTACCCATTTTTGAATAGCACCTTGCATGGTTACTTTACTTAACCAATTGATATCGTTTGATGTGGCTTTGTAATATGGCGATTTTTTAACGAGTTCATTTAATTCTTCTTGCGTAAAGTTTTTAGAAGAATCTATCTTATTTACTTCCATCCATTGTTTAAATCGATGATGAAAAACTACATATTCTTCCCAAGAATCGCCAACTTCATCCACAAAATCTACGCGAACATCTTTGTCATTAGGATTTACTTTTTTTCTACGTTTATAGACTGGCATAAAAACTGGTTCTATTCCAGAGGATGTTTGCGTCATTAAACTTGTTGTTCCTGTTGGAGCGATGGTTAGTAAAGCAATATTTCTACGTCCATGTTCTAGCATTTCGTAATACAATTTACTATCGGCTTCTTTTAAGCGCAAAATAAACGGATTTTCTTTTTCTCTAGCTGCATCAAAAATTGAAAAAGCACCTCTTTCTTTTGCTAAATTTACAGAAGCTCTGTAAGTTTCTACTGCCAATGTTTTATGAACTTTGGCAGAAAATGCATTGCCTTTTTCACTTCCATAACGAATTCCTAAAGCCGCTAACATATCTCCTTCTGCTGTAATTCCAATTCCAGTTCTTCTACCCTCGTAAGCTTTTTGTCTGATGTTTAACCACAGATTTCTTTCTGTTGCTTTTACGTTATCTGTTTCTGGATCTGCATCAATTTTCGCTAAAATTCCATCAATTTTTTCTAACTCTAAATCAATGATATCATCCATCATCCTTTGAGCAATAACAATGTGTTTTTTAAATAATTTAAAATTGAATTCAGCCTTTTCTGTAAACGGATTTTCTACATAAGAAAATAAGTTGATTGCTAACAAACGACAAGAATCATAAGGACATAAAGGAATTTCTCCACAAGGATTTGTAGATACTGTTTTGTATCCTAAATCTGCATAGCAATCTGGCACAGATTCGTTAATAATTGTATCCCAAAATAAAATTCCTGGTTCTGCGGATTTCCAAGCATTGTGTACAATTTTTTTCCAAATTTTAGTAGCTTCTATCTCCTTTGTATACACAGGATTTTCACTAAATGTTGGATATTTTTGTGTGTACTTTTCATCGGCTTTTACAGCTTTCATAAAAGCATCATCTATTCTTACAGAAACATTGGCTCCTGTAACTTTTCCTTGTTCTAATTTAGCATCGATAAAATCTTCTGCATCTGGATGATTGATAGAAACCGACAGCATTAAAGCACCTCTTCTACCATCTTGTGCAACTTCTCTAGTTGAGTTTGAGTAACGCTCCATAAAAGGAACAATTCCTGTGGAAGTTAAAGCCGAATTTTTAACAGGAGAACCTTTTGGACGAATGTGAGATAAATCGTGCCCAACACCTCCTCTACGCTTCATTAACTGCACTTGTTCTTGATCTATTTTTAGAATTCCACCATAAGAATCTGACTCGCCATTATTACCAATTACAAAACAATTAGACAAAGACGCAATTTGAAACGGATTTCCAATTCCGGCCATAGGACTTCCTTGAGGAACAATGTATTTAAAGTTTTTAATGACATCAAAAATTTCTTGTTCAGTTAACGGGTTTTTATATTTCTGCTCTATTCTTGCAATTTCTGATGCAATTCTTTGATGCATTTCATCTGGTGATTTCTCATAAATATTATTCAAAGAATCTTTTAACGCATATTTATTTAACCATACAGAGGCTGCTAATTCATCGCCTTTAAAATATGTTTTTGCAGCTTGTAAAGCTTCTTCTCTTAAATACGTTTTTGTTGGAGAAAGCACAGTTTTAGATTTCATTATTTTTGGTAGATTAAGTTTATTTAGAAGAAATAAAATTCCTTAAAAAACGAAACTTAAAAGATGATAATTATCATATAATCTTCAATAAAAAACAATAAACATCTAATTACAAGACAATTAAAAACTTATCAACACAAAAAAGTTAACAAGTAAATTCAATTATAGAAAATGAATTTTACATAAAATCACTAAATAAAACCTTTGTTGATGTACTCAATTTTGTAGAAATAAACCTTTTAAAACCGTATTTTATCCTTGATTTTTAGCATCTTCTAAACCCCATTGATCTAGGCTTCTTAAAATATTTTCTAAAGACTTTCCTCTTTCAGTTAAACCATATTCAACTTTTGGAGGCACAACAGGATAAACCTTTCTAAAAACCAAACCATCTTTTTCTAATTCTCTAACTGTTTGGGTAAACATTTTGTTTGATATTCCATGGATATGTTTCTGTAAAACACCAGAACGTAAATCGCCATCTAATAAATGAAACAATAGTAAAGGTTTCCATTTTGTACCTATTAAATTCATAGTATAATTTAAAGGACATTTAATTTCTTTATTCATTTTTTTATATATATTGTTGTTAATCACTATTTTACTCATTTTGGTAACTATACTACTTTTTAGTAAGTTATTGCCAAACAGGTAAATATAAATTAATTTTGTAACCTAATTTATATATTATGACAACAAATAAAAATTATCCTAAATCATTTTCACACATAGGTTTAACAGTACCAGATATAAAAGAAGCTGTAAAATTTTACTCAGAAGTTATGGGTTGGTACATAATTATGGAACCTTCTACCATTAAAAAAGAATCTGAAACTGCAATTGGCCAAATGTGTATTGACGTTTTTGGTAATGATTGGGAAGAGTTTGAAATTGCACATTTAGCAACTTCTGATGGTGTTGGTGTTGAATTATTTTGTTTTCCACATGGTGTAAAAGAGGCTCCTGAGTTTAATCCTTTTAACACAGGACTTTTCCATTTTTGTATTCAAGATCCTAATATTGAAGATTTAATTGATAAAATTGTGGCTTATGGAGGGAAACAAAGAATGCCAATTAGAGAGTATTACCCAAAAGATAAACCTTTTAAAATGTGTTATGTAGAAGATCCTTTTGGAATTGTTTTTGAAATCTACACACATAGTTACGAGTTAACGTATTCATCTGGCGCTTATCAAAAGAAATAATTCCGAATTAATTCAATACTAAAAAAACCTCTAAATTTTAATCAATTTAGAGGTTTTTAAATATTTTAAATTTAGGATTATTCATAAATGAATTCACCAAACTCACTTTTAATAGTTAACTTCTTTTTTTCTGCTGCTTCTACTCTACCTACAATTTTAGCATCAACATTAAAAGATTTGGAAATAGAAATGATGTCTTTTGCAATTTCTGGAGTAACATAAATTTCCATTCTATGACCACAATTAAATACTTGATACATTTCTTTCCAATCTGTTTTAGACTGTTCTTGTATTAATTTAAACAATGGCGGAATTGGAAACATATCATCTTTTACAATATGCAAATTATCAACAAAATGTAAAATTTTGGTTTGTGCACCTCCAGAACAATGAATCATTCCATGTACTTTATCCGAAGAAAAATGAGATAAAATTTCTTTAATAATTGGTGCATACGTTCTTGTTGGAGATAACACTAATTTACCAGCATCTATAGGAGAATCTTTTACTTCATCAGTTAATTTAGTACCTCCTGAATATACCAATTCTTCTGGCACAGCAGCATCAAAACTTTCTGGATATTTTTCTGCTAAATATTTATGAAAAACATCATGTCTTGCAGAAGTTAATCCATTAGAACCCATTCCTCCATTATATTCGGTTTCGTAAGTTGCTTGCCCAAAAGATTCTAAACCAACAATTACATCACCCGCTTTTATGTTTGCATTATCTATAACATCTGCACGTTTCATTCTTGCAGTTACAGTAGAATCTACAATAATTGTACGAACCAAATCTCCAACATCTGCAGTTTCTCCTCCAGTTGAATGAATAGTAACTCCAAATCCTTTTAAGTCTTCTATTAACTCCTCTGTACCGTTAATAATTGCTGATAAAACTTCGCCAGGAATTTTACTTTTGTTACGACCAATGGTTGATGATAACATGATATTATCTGTTGCGCCAACACATAATAAATCGTCTATATTCATAATTAACGCATCTTGAGCAATCCCTTTCCAAACAGAAATATCTCCAGTTTCTTTCCAATACATGTAAGCCAAAGAAGATTTTGTACCTGCACCATCTGCATGCATTATTAAGCAATAATCATCATCATTTGTTAAATAATCTGGTACTATTTTACAAAATGCTTTCGGAAACAAACCTTTGTCTATATTCTTAATTGCATTGTGCACATCTTCTTTTGATGCAGAAACACCTCTTTGTGCGTATCTTTTAGAAACTTCTTGACTCATATTATTGTATTGTGAATTGCAAATTTAACCTTTTGAATAAAAAACAACTAAAATTAAATGAAATTATATCTGCTTAAATTTTAGCTTTTTGATGCTATAATTTTATCTGGTAAACAACAACTCTCTGTATTTTGTTAATGGCCATAAATTATCATCTACCATGGTTTCTAATTTATCACAATGATACCTAATATCATCGAAAAATGGCTTTACTTTATTGCAATAAGCTTGTGCAGATTTTAATCCTTGTAATTTATTT
>QGCY01000087.1_pt1 | contig 23613 bp, 12 predicted proteins | sample 4708041 | NCBI WGS metagenome assembly QGCY01 (sample SAMN08941164, study PRJNA450518) | Sediment metagenome, whole genome shotgun sequencing project. | biome: grassland soil; feature: grassland; material: soil; isolation source: soil 14 days enrichment with methanethiol and mixed carbon source ... | reverse complement strand
TTCATCGTTAATAAAAATTCCACGATATTTTACGGCAGGTTCACCATCAGTGTAGGTTCCTGACTTAACATAAACCTCATCCTTCTTTTTTACAGGAACATCTGCCCACCAATACCAAGGCGAAACACCTAATTTTTTTGATAAATCATAGATACCATAAATAGTTCCGCGTTTATCGCTCCCAGCAATAACCAAGGCACTTTTAATTCCTGGTAAAGGATTTTTTACAGTTTTAATGATGAATTTTTCCCACTTTCCTTCTAATTCTTTAGGATTGATAACCTTTTGTGCTACTAACTGATCTATTAACTCACTTTTCCCTAAAGTACCTGCGATTATCACGTTTTTTTCATTAGAAGTAGTAATACTTTCTTTTAGTTCTGGTTTGTGATCTGTTACTTTTAAGATATCGTCTTGTAAATCATAAAACGCCCTTACAACACCTTTATGATCATTAGGACTAACAAGTAGAGTTGATGTCTGATTTGATTTTTTTAATACAAAAGCATTTTTACTTTTGGTTGTGGAAACATAGTTTTGATTTTCTTGTGCTATTGAAGTTGAAAAAACACATAAAAACAGTAGTATTGAAAATGTTTTGTTACTTAATATAGATTGGAATTTCATTTATAAGGAATATTTTAATTTATAATCAGTTATTATAGTTTAATTTCAAAAGGGCTTGCTGGTAAACCCTCTTTATTATAAAAATTAGGATTAAATGGGTTGTTTGCCCAAGCATATCTAATGTATTTAGGTTTTAAAACTTCATCGCTCCAAACAATTAATTTATTGCCTTCAATTTTAGCATGAGCCCAAACAAATTCCTTGTCATCACATGCAATTGCAAACTCACTTAAAGATTCTCCATCTTTACTCATTAATCCACTACCAATATGATTGAATGAAATTGTGATTTTGTTACCATCTATTTGATGTGATTTGTAAACAGGTCCTGAATACACTAAATCCTCATTATACGCCAGTTTTAAACCCGCTAAAGCCATACGCTCACCAACACTTTTTTTATTATCTGGATGAATATCATTCCATTCACCCAAATCAATATTCACAACCATAGCAGAATTTGGAATTGAAAGAGACTTTAGCTGAGCATCTCTCAATGCTGCCCAATTACTCTCAGTTGGTAAATAGGATACATCCATAAAATTGGTAAGTTGAGCATATATAAAAGGAATATTAGGACTTTTAAAAACGTCTCTCCAACTCTCTACTAAAGTGTGCATATAACCTTTATAATCTTTAGGATTACCAGTATTACTTTCTCCTTGATACCATAAAATACCTTTAAAAGAATAATTTGTAAACGGTGCAACCATTGCGTTATAAAGTATGCTTGGTTCGCCTCGATAATTCATTCTTCTAATTCTTGGCTTGTCTTTTTTCTTTGAAATAGAATTTCTTTTTTTAGGTTTAAAAACCTGTCCAACTTTATAGCTCCAATAGCCTTTTAAATCGATTGTATCATTTTTTGTAAATAGGTAATATGGTTTATCTGGCACAAAACCACCTTTACCACCATAATTGGTTACTCTTACTACAAAAACATTTTTTCCTTTTTTTAGAATATTAGCAGGAACTTTATATCTTCTTTGTGGATATTGATAGGTTGTATTACCAACTTTTTTACCATTTATATAAAATTCATCAGCATCTACAATTCTACCTAAATACACTTTTGCTTCTTTGCCAACCATAGTATCTGGAATGGTAAATTCTCTTCTATACCAGACTGTACCATTTAAATCTCTAATACCTTGATCTTCCCAGTAACCTGGAATATTTATGCGTCTCCAATTCTTAGGAACAAATGTTGGATCATACCATTTTTTGTCTCCAATTAGTCCTTGGTCTAATGGTTGAGATTCACTAGTGGACTGCTGATTATTCAATTGATTTTGAATTTTTATAAATTCTGGATTTCTGTTCTCTTTAATAATTTTTTGAACATTTGGATAGGCTTTAAATCCTTCTTCAGGAATCCATGCTTCAATTCTAGAACCTCCAACACTAGCATTTACTAGACCAATTGGAATGTGGTATTTTTCATAAATTTTCTTGGCAAAGAAATAAGCAACCGCAGAAAAAGGTTTAACTTCTTCTCCAATAGCTTTTTGCCAAGTTCCACCTTCTAATTGTTTTTGCGGTCCGTAAATATTTGTAGTATTTGGAATTTTAAAATGACGGATTTCTGAATAGTTCGCATTCTTAATTTCATCTGCATAAATAACATCGTGAATATCTAATTGATGTACCATGTTAGATTGACCAGAACACAGCCAAACATCACCAAATAAAACATCTTTTATGGTTATTTTATTTTTTCCTTTGAAGGTCATTCTATATGGACCTCCATATTTTTGAGGTGCCAATTTAAATAGCCAATTACCATTTTTATCTGCTCTAGTTTTATAACTTTTTCCATTGAATGTAAAAGTTACTTTCTCTTTTGGCGATGCCCAACCCCAAATCTTTAAATCTGTATTGTGTTGCAAAATTGCACCATCACTAATCAATCTTGGTAATTTTATTTGGCTATAGCTAAAATTAAATAGTAAAATAAATGTACTAAGTAGTACAATTTTTTGTAAGTTCATACTTAAAGTTTAAATTGATTTTTAATTTACAATTAGAATAGATAATTCTTGCATTTTAGGCATTCCCAGTTGGCTACTTCTAGCCATTGGGCTTGATGCACCTATATAAACCTTAAACTCACCAGGTTCTATTATTCTTTTTCCTTGATTATTTACAATTTCAAAAGCTTTAGGCGATAATTCAAATTTCACTTCTTTTGATTCTTTTGCATTAAACGCAACTCTTTTCACTCCAATTAACTGAAAATTAGGTGTATTTACAGAAGCTTCTACATCAGAAATATACAGTTGTACGATTTCATCTGAATTAATATCACTCTTATTTTTAACTTCTACAGAAACTGTAATTTCTTCATCTTTTGACAGCTTTATTGTACTAGATTTTATGTTGCTATATTCAAAATTGGCATAACTCAATCCATAACCAAAAGGATAAAGTGGGTCTTTGTCCATATACTTATAGGTTCGTCCTTTCATAGAATAATCTTCATAAGGAGGTAATTGATCTAATGATTTTGGAAATGTTATAGGTAATCTACCTGATGGCGAAATATCTCCAAAAAGAACATCTGCAACAGCATTTCCTCCTTCTTCTCCAGGATACCACACAAATAAAACAGCATCTGCAAGCTCTTCTACTTCTGCTAAATTAATTGGGCTTCCTCCTGTTACTACTGCAACAATTGGTTTTTTATCTTCAGGATTGTTGTCTGCAGATTTTCTTAAGCCTCGTAAGTAATCCATTTGGCTTTTTGGTAAATCTAAATTTAAACGATCTCCTTTTGTTGATGATAGTAATGATGCGCCTTCTTCTCCTTCAATTAAACCAGAAATTCCTAAACCGACTATTGTGACATCAGAATTTCCTGCATTTTTAGTTGCATAATCTAATGGATTTGCTTTAGGTATGGTTAGCATTGAGCCCATTCTGTATTGTAACTGACTCGCAGGGTCAATAGCATTGGCAACGCCTTCTAAGATTGTTACCATATTTGGATTTACACCAAAATAATTACCAATTAAAATTTCATTATCAAATACAGTTGGACCCGTAATAAAATATTTAGAGAGATCTTTTTTTAACGGCAAAACACCATTGTTTTTTAAAAGCACAATACTTTTCTGTGCAGCTTCTCTGGCAAGTGCTCTATGTTTATCGCTATTAACAACATCCACAGAAATATTATCGTATGGATTTGATCCTTTTGGATCGAAAAGGCCTAATTTAAATCGTGTTTTTAAAAGTACAGTAAGCTTTTCATCCACTTCTTTTTCAGTTAGCAAGCCTTGTTTAATTGCTCCTGGTATTCCTTCTAAATAAGTATTTCCACAATTAAGACTTACACTACTTTTAACAGCCATAGCTGTAGCATGTTCTAAACTTTCTGAAGCACCATGTCCTCCTTTACCTTTTGGTGTATAAAAATCTACTATTGCCCAACAGTCACTTAACACATGACCTTTAAATTGCCATTCGCCAAGAAGAATATCATCTATTAAATATTTATTAGCACAACAAGGCTCTCCATTTGTACTATTATAGGCACACATAATACTTTCTACTTTAGCTTCTTTAACCAAAACTTCAAAAGCGGGTAAATAAGTTTCCCATAAATCTTTAGGGTTGGCTATAGCATCAAATTCGTGCCTAAGTTCTTCTGGTCCACTATGCACTGCATAATGTTTGGCACAAGCTGCTGTTTTTAAATAATTCTCATTATCTCCTTGCAGACCTGTAACAAATGCTTTACCAATTATTGAAGTTAAAAAAGGATCTTCACCATAAGTCTCTTGCCCCCTTCCCCATCGTGGGTCTCTAAAAATATTGATGTTTGGTGTCCAAAAAGTTAAACCACCATATTGCTTGTTATAACCTTTTTCTTTTGCGGCATTATGCATTGCTCTGGCTTCATCAGAAATGGCACTAGATATTTTATGTACTAATTCTTCATCGAAAGTTGCTCCTAAACCTATAGCTTGAGGAAATATTGTTGCAACGCCAGATCTAGCAACACCATGTAAAGCCTCATTCCAATAACTATATGGTAAAACTCCTAACCTTTCAATAGCACTAGTATTGTGCATCATTTGATCTGCTTTCTCTTCAAGTGTAAGTCTTGATATTAAATCAGAAACCCGTTCTTCTATAGAAAGATTTGTGTCGTAAAAAGGAAAATCATATTTAGAGTCTGTTGCAACAGAAGTTTTGTTTACCTCGTTATTATCATCCGTAACACCTTTAATACAGCTTAAAAATAAAAAAGGAATAATTAAAATATACTTAAGATTATGTTTCATGTAGCGTTTGAATTATAAAAAATTTATAGTAGGAAAAGTTCTTTTTATTATTGCCTCATTTTATAAAAACAAAAATAATCAAATATTTTACGCAACCGGTTGCAAGTTAAATATATTTTATTAAATTTACAATTTACAAACCCTTTTATTATGATTATTTTAATAACAGTTAGCCACAAGCTACAATATCACACTTAACAATGCTATCATTAATAATAATTTATCAACTATTTTTTCAAGTTTTTTTTTAATAAAAGGCATTAATAATTTTAACAAATGACATACAACCAAACTGTAAATAAGACCTTAAGAGCATTAACATTAATTATTCTCCTCTTTATCAACAATAGTTCTTTTGCTAATAATGGATATAAAGTTTGGCTACAGTATAATCATATCAATGATGATAATTTAAGACAAAACTATACTTCACAATTGCAATCGCTTCAATTATATGGAAATTCTAAAACTATTAATGTTATTGAAAACGAATTAAATATAGCATTAAAAAGTTTACTCAATATTAATCTAGATAAAAATTCAGACAAAAGGGGACTCATTATAGGAACGATTTCAACATTAAATTCAAACATATTAAGTAAACTAAAAAAAGAAGAGAAGCAATTAAAAAAAGATGGTTTTATTATAAAACAAATAGAGGTTAATAATAAAAAACAAATCGTTATTACAGCTAAAACAAAAATTGGGGTATTATATGGTACATTCAATTTTCTGAGGCAATTACAAATGCACCAACCTCTTGAAAATATTAATATAGTTAATTCCCCTAAGGTTGATGTAAGAATGCTTAATCATTGGGATAATCTCGACAGAACCGTTGAGCGTGGCTATTCTGGTTTTTCTATTTGGGATTGGCATCGCTTACCAGATTATTTAGACACAAGATACACAGATTATGCAAGAGCAAATGCTTCCATTGGAATCAATGGAACAGCTTTAACAAACGTAAACTCTGATGCACTGATTCTAACACCTCATTATATTAAAAAGGTAAAAGCCTTAGCAGATTTATTTAGACCTTATGGCATAAAAGTATACTTAACAGCTCGGTTTTCTGCGCCCATTGAATTAGGAAATTTAGAAACTGCAGACCCACTTGATAAAAAAGTTGCCCAATGGTGGAAAGATAAAACTTCCGAAATTTATAAAGAGATTCCTGATTTTGGTGGATTTTTAGTGAAAGCCAACTCTGAAGGTCAACCAGGGCCTCAAAATTATGGAAGAAATCATGTAGATGGTGCTAATATGTTAGCAGATGCTGTAAAACCTTTTAAAGGAATTGTAATGTGGAGAGCTTTTGTTTATTCTGAACACAATCCCGAAGATAGAGCTAAACAAGCATATTCTGAGTTTGTGCCTTATGATGGTAAGTTTAGAGATAATGTATTGATTCAGGTTAAAAATGGAGCCATCGATTTTCAGCCTAGAGAACCTTTTCATCCTATGTTTGGAGCTATGCCAAAAACAAACTTAATGATGGAATTTCAAATTACTCAAGAATATATGGGGCAAGGCACTCACCTAGTCTATCAACCTAAATTATTCGAAGAAGTTTTGGAAGCTGATACCTATAGAGAAGGAAAAGGATCTACCGTAGCTAAAGTTATAGATGGTAGTTTGCATAACAAAAAAATAACGGGTATTGCTGGTGTTGCTAATATCGGGACAGATATTAATTGGACAGGTCATCACTTTTTACAAGCCAATTGGTATGGTTTCGGAAGAATGGCTTGGAATCCGCACTTAAAATCCTCTGATATTGCTGAAGAATGGATAAGGATGACATTTTCTAACCAAGACGACTTTGTTAAACCCATCAAAAAAATGATGTTATCATCAAGAGAAACAGTAGTTAATTATATGACACCTTATGGACTACACCACATTATGGCAACTGGGCATCATTATGGTCCAGGACCTTGGGTAGGTAATTTATCACGTCCAGAATGGAATCCTGTTTATTATCACAAAGCAGATGAAATCGGTATAGGCTTTAACCGATCAAAAACAGGTAGCAATGCAACCTCTCAATATGCACCACAAGTTGAAAAAATGTATAACAATGTTAAGACGACACCAGAAAGGGATTTATTATGGTTTCACCACGTACCATGGGATTATAAATTAAAAAACGGAGAATCTTTATGGAATGGTTTAGCGCTAAAATATCAAGCAGGAGTTGAAGAGGTTAAAGAAATGAAATCAACTTGGGCAAGCTTAAAAAAATATGTAGACCCTCAAAGGTTTAAAGAAATATCTATGATGTTAGATATTCAATTACAAGAAGCTAAGTGGTGGAGAGATTCTTGTCTATTATATTTTCAACAATTTTCGCAAGAACCACTACCAACAACAATAAAAAAACCTACTAAAACTTTAGAACATTTTCAATCCTTAAGATTTCCTTTTGCACCTGGCAATTGATTTCGGTGGTTTGTAATAAAATAAAAAGATAATATAAACAAACTAAAATAATGAATAAAACAGCTATAGTAACAGGTGGAGCATCTGGATTAGGATTTGCCACTGCAACAAAATTTTGCAAAAACAACATTAAAACATACATAATAGGTATAGATGAAACACAGACCAAAGAAGCTTGTAAAGAGCTTGGGCCATATGCTATTCCAGTAATTTTTGACCTCACTAATTTAGAGGGTATACCAGCAATGATTCAAAATATAGCCAAAGAAGGTGAAATTAATATTTTGGTTAATAATGCTGGTATAAATATGAAAAAAGAGTTCATTGATGTTACCGATGAAGAATTTCATAGAATTATACATTTAAACGTTTTAAGTATATTTTCTGTTAGCAGAGAGGTCGTTAAAGTGATGAAAAATAATGGAGGTGGAACCATTGTTAATATAAGTTCTATGGCATCTCAATACGGAATTCCAAAGGTAATTGCTTATACTGCCAGTAAAGGTGCAATTGAAGCAATGACAAGAGCAATGGCAGTAGATTTAGCACAATATGGTGTAAGAGTAAATTGTATAGCTCCAGGGTTTATAAAAACAAAAATGTCCGATAAAGCTTTTAGTGATGAACCTGCTAGAAGAGATAAAGTATTAAGCAGAACTCCTATGGGCATTTTAGGCAAGCCATCAGATATAGCAGATGCAGTATATTATTATGCTCTAGAAGAGTCTGGGTTTGTAACAGGAACGATTCTTCCTGTAGATGGTGGAAATAGTATTGGATTTTAAATATTGAATAAAATGTATAAAATGCAACAAACCATGAGATGGTTCGGACCTAACGATACTATCTCAATAAAAGACATCAGACAATGTGGAGCTACAGGTATTGTAACTGCTTTACACAACATACCAGTTGGAGATGTATGGACTGTTGAAGCTATAAAAGAGCGTCAAGAAATTATAAGAAATGCTGGCATGGAATGGACAGTAATAGAAAGTTTACCTGTGCATGAAGATATTAAAAAGGCAAATGGAAATTATTTACAATATATAGAGAACTACAAAGAAAGTCTTAAAAACATTGCAACCTGTTGCATAAAAGTAATCACCTATAATTTTATGCCTATTCTAGATTGGATTAGAACAGAACATGCTTATGAAAATGCAGATGGCAGTAAAGCCTTATTATACAATCAAATAGCTTTCAATTATTTTGACCTTTATTTATTAAAAAGACCAAATGTAAAAGATGATTATTCCGACGAAGAAAAGCAACTTGCTTTAGAATATGGTAACACACTTTCACAAGCTGAAAAAGATTTATTGTTTAAAAATGTATTATTAGGGCTTCCTGGAAGTACCGTAAATTTTACCAGAGAACAGATTCTTACCTTATTAGAAAATTACAAAGATATAGACAATAAAAAATTAAGAGATAATTTAATTTTTTTCTTATCAGAAGTAGCCCCAATCGCAGAAGATTTGGGATTAAAACTAGCTATACATCCAGATGATCCTCCTTTCTCTGTTTTGGGTCTTCCAAGAGTTGTAAGCACACATCAAGATCTAGAAACTATATTTAACGCTGTGCCTCTAAACGCCAATGGATTATGTTATTGTACAGGATCATTAGGAGCTGAACCAAACAACAATTTAGAGAAAATTATAGATGGGTTTGGAGAGCGAATTCATTTCTTACATTTAAGAAGAATACAACGCGATTCTAAAATTATATTTAGAGAAGCTGAACACTTAGATGATAATAATTCTGTTGCAAAGATTATAGAAAAGTTAATCGAATTAATGCAACAGAGAAATATCAGTTTGCCAATGCGTCCAGATCACGGATTCCTACATTCTATTGAGGATGGAAAAGAACAATATCCTGGTTATTCATTAACAGGAAGACTAAAGGGTTTAGCTGAAATAAGAGGTTTAGAAATAGGAATACTTTATAAGCTTCATTAAAAAACATATAATATATCTATCTTAAGAATCTAAACTATATTATTTAAAACTGTTTAAAATAGTTATTAATAAATTTAGAAAACCTATCTATTCTATAGTAAAACAAACAGATTTTCTAGTCTCTTGCTCTATTCTTACAAACAACAATTAAAAACCCTAAAAAAGTTAAAAAAATAACACGCAATCGGTTGCGTTAATAAAAATAATATGTATATTTATCAAATAATTAACTATCGTTGGTCATTTTTATCTATATGGTAATTATGTGCTAAACAAAATAAACAATCAATAATATGACTGAATTTTATTTATTTCCTTCTACAAATGCAAGTAGATCCAAGGTCTTGCGTTTGTATTTAACAAGCATAATGATGTTTGTTCTAACCGCATCTGCTTTTGCTCAAAGTAAAATTACCGTAACCGGTGTTGTTACATACAAAGACGGATCACCTATTCCAGGTGTCAGTATTATTTTAAAAGACACAAAAACTGGAGTGTCATCAGACTTTGATGGCAAGTACTCTATAGAAGTACCACCAAATGGTATCCTCCAATTTAGTTATTTAGGTTTTAAAACAAAATTAATCCCTGTTAACGGTAAAAATTCTATTAATACTATATTAGAAGAAAGCGCAGAACAACTAAACGAAATTGTGGTGGTAGGCTATGGTTCTTTAGAACGTTCAAACGTTACTGGATCCATTTCTACGATCCAGGCTGATGTTATTGGTCAAGCACCTGTAGCAAACCCTATAGAATCGCTTCGTGGTGAAGTTGCGGGTTTAAGAGTAACAAGAGGAACTGGTGAACCTGGTTCTGGTGTAAACTTTTTAATAAGAGGTGATACGTCTCTTAGTGGTGGGTCTGCACCATTAGTTGTGGTCGATGGTGTTCCTATAAGCACAGGCGTTTCAAGTATTAATCCAGATGATATTGAATCTATTACACTTTTAAAGGATAATGCTGCAGCTGCAATATATGGAGCTAGTTCAGGAAATGGAGTTGTTTTAATCCAAACCAAAAAAGGTAAAAGTGGAAAAGCTACATTTTCTGTTGATATGTCTTCAGGTTTCACAAACTTGGTTAGAGAACCAACTTTAATGAATTCTGATCAATTTGTTCAATTTAGAATTGATGCTTTAAAAGGAGATGAAGCATATGACGGAAGCTTCATAGGTGTAGCAAATGCCGGCTTAGATCCTAATGAGGTTTCAAATTATATTGCTGGAAAATCTGTAGACTGGCAAGATTTATTAATCGGCATAGGAACCCAAAATACATACAATTTCTCTGTTCGTGCCGGAACTGAAAAATTTAAATTTTACACCAATGTAGGTGCTTATGTAGAAAAAGGTATAATCGATAAATCCGATTTCAACAGATACACTTTTAGAATAAATAGTTCTTACCAAGTTTCTGACAAGATTAATATCGGGGCTAATATGATGTATACCTTATCCGATCAAGATAGAACAGGATTAGGTAGGTTTTCTGCTAGCAGTGATAATCTTGCTTTTATTAACTACATTGGAAATTCACCTGTAGGTGATGTTTATGATGCTGATGGTAATTATGCAGCAACTGTTACAGATAGTCAATTTCAATACAATCCATTATTTAGATATCAACAATCCCAAATAGATGTTGATAGAAATTCTGTATTGATTAACCCATACTTTGAATATGAGTTACTTCCAGGATTAAATTATAAATTGAATACGTCATTTGAAAACAACGCTAGAAGATCACGTAGGTTTTACTCCTCAATTTATGATGATGGTACAAGGTCAGGAGCACCTCGTTATATAGAATGGGAAGAGGCTTCGGATAGAAATTATTTAATTGATAACATTATAAATTATAGTAAAACTTTTGGAGACAACCACGATTTAGATGTTACTGTAGTTTATGGATACCAAAGTAATGAATATGATAGGGTTACTTTGGAAGGTAGAGGGCAAAATCCTGAAGATCCAGCAACTTATGATTTACTAGGTTATCATGGGTTAAATACAATGACTCAAGATAATACACAAACTAGCTCAGGACATTCAGATTGGGCAAGGAACTATCTTGTAACAAGATTGAACTATTCTTTTGCAGATAAATATATATTAACAGGAACTGTTAGACGTGATTATTCTTCTCGTTTTCCATCTGCAAACAGAGTAGGTTGGTTTCCATCTGCCTCTTTGGCTTGGAATGTGCATAAAGAAGATTTTCTTTCAGATTCTTTTTTAGATTTACTTAAATTAAGATTAAGTTGGGGTATTTCTGGTAATGACAGGATTGGAACTTTTGATTATTTAAGGTTTACAAATTCAGCTTTTTACCCAGTTGACGGAACTATTTTTACTGGTTTAGTAGCATCTGACCGATTAGGAAATACCGATTTAAGATGGGAACAAACAGAACAAGCAAATATAGGTTTAGATTTTGAAACCTGGAATAACAGAGCTAAATTAACAATAGATGCCTATAAAAATTCAATTTCCGACTTATTATTAGACGAAAGCCTCCCTATAATTAGCGGAGGTACAGTACAGCGTAGTAATATCGGAGAAATGAAAGCATGGGGAATAGAGGTTGGTTTAAATTTAAATATAATTCAACCAAAGGAACCAGGTGGATTTGCTTGGAATATAAATGCCAACTGGACCTTAGAAAGACAAGAAATATTGTCTTTAGCTAGAAATAATGTAGACGCAGATGGTAACCCACAAGATGACATAGGTAATGGTTGGTTTATAGGGCATCCAGAAGCTGCATATTTACAATATGTTTATGATGGAGTTTATCAAACAGATGAAGAAGACATAGCAGCATCTATGCATCCTAATGTTAATGGCTATGGTGCTGGCGATCCTAAAATTAAAGATGTAAGTGGTCCAGATGGAGTGCCAGATGGAATAATAACTGAAGATGATAGAATTATATTTAACCCAAATCCTGATTGGTATGGTGGTTTGGGTAACAATTTTACTTATGGAGATTTTAGTCTTGATGTGTTAATTGAAGCTGTAGTTGGTGGAGATAGAGTGAATTCTTATTTACCAACACTAAGAGGTGGTCAAGGAGCAGGAAATAGAGTTATGGTAGATTATTGGACACCTGAAAACACTGGTGGTTACTATCCAGAACCTAATACTGATGATAACTTTGGAAGTGAATTTAATAACGCTTGGAAAATAAGGGATGCTACTTATTTCGCATTAAGAAACGTTTCTCTTGGTTATACAATTACCAAAGATAAACTTAAAAATACTGGTTTAAATGATATTAAATTATTTGTAGAAGGTAATAACTTATTTTATGTTACACCAGAATTTAAAGAAAGTTATTCTCCTGAACAATTTGGTTTTCAATTTCCAATAACTAAAATAATAGTTTTTGGAGCTAAATTCACTTTTTAATTTAAAAAATACAATTATGAAAATATTTAAACAAACAAAACTATTAATACTAGTATTATCATTAGTAGCATTCATTCGCTGCGATAATGCAGTAGATGACACTGAACCTAGAGGCACCATTACAACAGATATTGCTTTTGCAACTGTAGCTGGTTTACAATCTAGTGTATTAGGTATTTACCAGCAAGCTAGAGGTCCTTATGAAAGTAATGATGCTTGTATGTATAAAACAACAGGTACAGATATAATAATGAGTGGAACCAATTTAAGGGATCAAAGAAACATAGAAGCCATACAAAGCTATAATGCTAATTACTCTCCTTTTAACGGCACTATTGAAGGTTTATGGAATCAATTTATACGAGGAGCACTAAGAGCTAACGTAGTTTTAGAAGGTATAGAAAATGTAGATGGATTTGACCCCAATAATACAGCTCAAGTTGCAATTGTTAATACTGCTAAAGGAGAATGTTTATTTTTTAGAGCATTCTTTCATTTAGAAATGATTAAGCTTTGGGACAATGTACCGCTAATTGACGTAGCACCTTCAGGAGAAATAAGTGAAGAAGCATTTAAATCAGAACCAGGTGACCCAGATGCTGTCTGGGCATTAATTGTAAATGACTTAGAAACAGCAATTGATTTATTGCCTGAAGATACAGCTGTAGCTCAAGTTTCAAAATGGGCCGCTTTACACCTATATGCTGAAGTAATGTTATGGAGAGAAAACTGGTCTGAAGCAGCATCAGCAGCACAACAAATTATTGATTCTGGATTTTATCAATTAGATGATTTAGATAACTTATTTGCATCTACGGTTGCAGGAGAAGCGAGCCCAGAAAAAATATTAGCATGGACGTTTGATCAAGCCGATACAGATCGTCCATCTAGAACCTGTCAACAATATTTTCCACTGTATGATAGAATTATTGGTGTTGCTAGAACTTTTGAACAAGGTGGTCGTCCTTGGGGAAGATTACATCCTAATGACTATTATTGGGGTTTATTTGATGAAGAAGATGGAAGGCTACATGCATGGCATAAAAGAGAATGGTATTATGATGATGAAGCAAATTTACCTGATGGAGTTTCTTTAGGCGATGCAGTTACAGTAGACAACATAGCAGGAGGTGTCAATCCTTTATATATTACACCATCAACAACAAAATATCAAGAAAATGGAGACTTAGGACGACAAATTGGTGATGCTCAAGGATATAAAGATATCACAGAATTTAGACTTGGAGAAACATACTTATTAGCGGCTGAAGGTTATTTTAAAAGCGGAAATACTGATTTAGCTTTACAAAATTTAAATATGTTAAGACGAAGAGCTTATGGTGATTCAAATCATGATTTAGCAACCATTAATCAAGATATTCTTTTAGAGGAGCACGCAAGAGAATTGGGGCATGAGGGACATCGAAGAGATATGTTAAAGAGGTTAGGTATTTTAGTAGATCGTGCAAGATTGTACAACCCAGAGGCTGCCGCTAATTTACAACCATACCACATTACATGGCCAGTACCACAATCTTATGTAGATCAAACTGGGTATCCACAAAATCCTAATTATTAAAATTAATCAATCATGAAAACATTATATAAATTTTTAATTTTGTCTCTTACAGTATTTGTTCTTATAACTGCCTGTGATTCTGATAATGAAGATGTATCTACATCTATAGTTGTTAACTCAATTACACCCTCAGAAGGTGGTGGTGGTACTTTTGTAACAATTGATGGTACAGGCTTAAATAACGTCTTACATGTTGTTTTAGAAAAAGATCCTTATACATCAATTGAATTTTCGCAATCAGAAAATCAAATTTCTTTTACCATACCAGAAGATGCTTATGCAGGTAACAAAGAATTGGTATTAGTAATGCCAAATGATCAAAGACATGTTATTGATTATTATGTAGTTCCTGGCCCACCTATTATATCTAAAATGGAACCAGGTGCAGCGCCTGTGGGTGAAACTGCGCAAATACAAGGTAGTTCTTTTGTTGATGTGCAATCAGTAAAAATAGGCAACATAACATTAAATTCGAATCAATACACAATTGCAGCAAATCAATCATCAATTTCCTTTACTGTACCAGAGGGTATAGAAAATAATTATGGTAAGGTTGAAGTAACTACGGCATTAGGTACAGTAACATCATCATCATTTTTCTTTGTTGGAACAGAATTTCTTATTGATGATTTTGATGGAAACAGCAACCCTAATGTTAGTTGGGGAGGAGCTTACGGTTCAGCAGGAGGAGATGAATCTGGAATTGCAGCTTGGAATACACCAACAGGCGGAAATGGTAGTTTTCTAAAAATAGAATGTACTGAAGTAACTGCAACTTGGGGAGGAGGACTTGAAAATAGTTCAGGAACTCCTTTTGGAGTAGAAGGAACTTACGAAAATGTAATTATGGTAGCTGATGTATATACTTCTGTAGCCAATTCTTATTTTAGAATAGAAACCACATTAGATGCTCCAGCTGATAGATATACTTACTCAATGACTCCAAATGATAAATGGGAAACAAAAATAATTAGTTTAGTAGATTTAGAACCAAATTATGGAGGAACACCTGGCGGATATGATGTTCCAATTGATCCAGCATCGATAGACCAAATAAAAATAATGTTTGATGCAACTTTAGGTAATTTATGTGCCGTTGATAATATTCGCTTTATCAAATTAGATCAATAATAAATATTAATTTATGTTAAGGAGAGTAATGATGATGATGTTAAAATTACTCTCCTTACTTTAAATATAAAATAATTGAAACATACTAAATTTATAACATTATTATCATTATTTTTTTTAATCGTTAGTTGTTCAAATGAAAGTACTTCTGGCGGTCCATCATTAGGTTCTGGTAATACAGGAAACGATGGGGATAATAATAACGGACAATCTGAGTCTATATATTACTCTCCTCAATACTCTTTAAAAGAAGTTGCTAGTTATTACGTAGGAGTTGGTGCCACTTGGAGCAGACTAACTTCTAGTGGATCAAATTATGGTTCAATTGTTGGAAGAGAATTTAATAGTATAACTGCAGGTAATGCTATGAAAGGTTCGGTTACAAACCCGGAAACTATTGAAGAGTATAACTGGGAGCCAGGTGATGAAATTATTAATTTTGCAGAAGAGAATAACCAAAGAGTACATGGTCATACTTTAATTTGGCATAACCAATATCCAGGTTGGATTGATAGCTTTTCTGGTACAGATGAACAATTTGAAGCTGCAGTTGAAAAATATGTTAAGGATGTGGTTAGTCATTATAAAGGTAAAGTAGCGTCTTGGGATGTGGTTAATGAAGCCTTAGAAAGTAATGGTAGTTTAAGAACAAACTCTCCCTTTTATCAGAGAATGGGTGAAGACTACATAAAAAAAGTATTTACTTGGGCTAGAGAAGCTGATCCAGATGTTAAACTCTTTTACAATGACTATAGTTTAGCAAGCACTTCTTCAAAAACTCAAGGGGTTGTAAATTTAGTTAATAGTTTAAAAGATGCTGGAGTAGATATAGATGGTATTGGTTTACAAATGCACATACGAGTAGATTATCCAACTAATTCAACTATTACATCAAACGTAAAAACATTGACAGACACTGGTTTATTAATACATTTTTCTGAATTAGATGTAATAGTAAATGATAATGGTTCTTTAAGTGAGTTAACCTACAATGCTGCTTTAGATCAAAAAAATAAATACAAAGATGTATTTGAAATTTATGATGAAACAGTACCTGATGATCAAAAATTTGGTGTTACTATTTGGGGGGTTAGAGATATAGATAGTTGGTTAAATCCAAATATGAATAATCATAGTGACTGGCCATTGTTATTTGGGTTAGAATATGAGTATAAAATTGCTCATGAAGGAATTATTGAGGCATTAAAAGATTAAAATATTTGTAAAAAATGAAAAAAATAGAAAAATTATATTTAGTAAAATTATTAGCATGCGCATTTTCGCTGTTGTTAATTTTTGCTTGTTCTTCTGATAGCGATGATTCAGGAGGAAATACAGGTGGAGGCTCTACTAATTCATTAAATACTGTAACAGTAAACCTTAGTGATATAAAACAAGAGATTAAAGGTTTTGGCTCATGTAATACAGTGTTTAATGGGGTAGGAAGTTTCCCAAGCGAAGTAGATATCCAAAAAGGATATGGTATGGGTGATAATGAATTAGGGCTTAGTATTTTTAGAATTAGTGTACCTGCAGAACAAACAACATGGGCAGATGTTGCACAAGTTGCAAAGTATGCTCAGGATAGAGGAGCAATTATATTTGCTTCTCCTTGGAATGCGCCTGATGATATGTTAGATCCAAATGCTACTGAAAGGGTTATTTTACCAGAAAAGTATGATGACTATGTAGCACACCTAAATAGTTACGATACATTTATGTCTAATAATGGGGTAAATTTACATGCTATTTCTATTCAAAATGAGCCAGATATAGGAGAATGGTCTCAATGGACTATTGATGAAATTTTTGATTTCACTAAAAATCATGCAAATGGTATAAACACAACCGTTATTTCTGCAGAATCATTCAATTTTAACCGTTCATATTATAACGATATACTAAATGATTCAGATGCTGCATCTAATATTGATATTGTAGGAGGCCATATTTATGGAGGAGGCCAAGGAGATTTTATTTTAGCCGAATCTAAAAATAAAGAAATTTGGATGACAGAATATTTATTAAATGATTATACTGCACCTATAGATGGAACTGCTAACGAAGGTAAATGGGGCGACGTTTCTGATAACGTTAAGTGGGATCAGTCTATGGATATGTTAAAAACAGTTCATACAGCTATGATAAGCAACTGGAATGCATATATATGGTGGTATTTAAAAAGATATTATAGCTTTATTGGAGAAGGTGAAAAAGGTTCTGTTAATGGAGAAATAACTAAAAGGGGCTGGGCTTTCTCTCAGTACTCAAAATTTATCCGTCCTGGCTATAAAAGAGTATCTCTTGATATTGACTCAAGTACTGGTATTGAATTAACTGCCTACAAATCTAATGATAAAGTTGTATTAGTAATTTTAAATCCTGATAGCTTTACTACATCAAGTAAAATATCTCTTGATGGTGTAAATATTTCATCAGGTAAGAGTTATGTAACAAACATAACCCAAAATAGAACGGAAAACACACTTACAATTACAGATAATATAGCTTCTGTTACAATTTTAGGAAAAAGTGTTACAACAGTTGTTTTGGAAATTTAAAATATTTTTTTGGTTAATTGTTAATTTGAATTAGTTTTTTTTAAGCCACCTATTATTTAATTATAATATGTGGTTTTTTAAATTAAAACATTAAACTTTTAGAGTTGTTCTGTATTTTTAAATCTAATATATATTAGTATTAAATTTATTTTTGTTTCAGCGTTACAAAAATTTAAGGATTATACGTGTTTGTAATGATATTTAACTCTAAAATATTTACCTATAGTCTTTAAATAACTAAATGTTGCGTAAAAATAAATCTAGACTAACTTTGGTCGAAATATACCTCTGAGGATTCAAAAAGTTCAACTTACACCAAAAATACACTCAAAAACTTAAAGAAACTTTTAACTTACAATCACACTTTCACCAACCTTTACAATTAATTGTAAAAACAATTTACAAAAATAAAGTTACAAAGAAAATAATACTGTAAGTTTATTTAATTTAATTAACACAACCGGTTGCGTTAATTAAAAAATATGTATATTTATTATTCCATAATATTATCTTCTATTCATATGATTTCAAAAATTAAAATTATATCTAAATACATCATAGTAGCAACTTATCTGTTTTGTTTTCTAGCCTGTAATAAGGCTTCAGAAAAAAACAAAAGCGATAGAATTAAAATTTCTATTAATGACAACTGGCAATACATGAAATATGCTACAATGGCTGAAGCAGATTCTCTAATTTATGATATTCGCCCTAAAGTAGAAAAATACAATGACAATGTAGATGCAGACACAAAACCCACAGAAGCTGTGTTAATTGAAGCAAAAAATAACGTTTTAAAGCCTTACATTTTACCAACCGGAAATGAATTTATAAAAGATACATCTAAACATTATACCAGGCCCAAAGGCAATCCTGGAAAAACATTTCCTTTTGTACAAGTTAATTTTGATGATAGTAATTGGAAAAAGTTAAACTTACCTCACGATTGGGCAATTGATGGTCCTTTTTTAGAAGGTTGGGATACCGAAGTTGGTGGTGGTATGGCTAGACTTCCTAGCCATGGTGTAGCTTGGTATCGAAAAAAAATTAATATTCCCAAAGAAGATAAAGATAAATCGATTTTCTTAGATGTTGATGGTGCTATGTCTTATGCTATGGTGTGGCTTAACGGAAATCTAGTTGGTGGCTGGCCTTATGGATATAATTCATGGAGATTAAATTTAACACCTTATATTAAATCTGGTGAAGTTAATCAATTAGCAATACGAGTAGATAATCCTCCTAAATCATCAAGATGGTATCCAGGAGCTGGTATTTATAGAAATGTATGGTTAGTAAAAACCAATAAAATACATGTTTCGCATTGGGGAAGTTTTGTAAAAACTAAAGACATTTCCAACAAAAAAGCTACTATTGATTTAGATTTAAATTTAGATAATGATTTAAAAGAAGACAAAGAAATTGTGGTTAAATCTAGATTATTTGAAATAGATGCTGATGGTAATCGCTTGCCAAACCTAATTTCAGAATTTCCAGAAAAAAAATTAAAACTTAAAGCACAAAGCAAATCGAAAGTCTTAAGCTCTGTTAAAATAAAAAACCCAAAACTTTGGGGACCACCACCAAGTCAAAACCCTAATCTTTATGAAGCAGTTACTACCATAATTTTAGATGGTGAAGTAATTGATGAGTATACAACTAAATTTGGAATACGCTCAATAAAATTCGACCCAAACTCTGGTATAGTTGTAAATGGAGAACCTACTAAAATTAAGGGTGTAAACCAGCATCATGATTTGGGTGCACTCGGTACCGCTTTTAATGTTAGAGCTGCCGAAAGACAGTTAGAAATACTCAAAGAACTAGGTTGTAATGCTATACGTTTGGCACATAATCCACCTGCACCTGAACTTTTAGAATTAACAGATCGTATGGGATTTTTGGTTATCGATGAAGTTTTTGATGTTTGGGAACGCAAAAAAACACCTTTAGACACTCATTTAATTTTTCCAGATTGGTATGAGCAAGATTTACGTTCTTTTGTTCGTAGAGACAAAAACCACCCTTCTGTAATCATGTGGAGTTTTGGTAACGAGGTTGGCGAACAATACACAGATAAAGAGGGCGCTAAACTAGGTATAAAGTTGGCTAAAATTGTAAAAGATGAAGACCCAACAAGACTAACAACGGCATCTATGAATTATGCCAAAGCGCATATGCCTTTCCCTAAAATTATGGATGCTATTAGTTTAAATTATCAAGGTGAAGGAATTAGAGATGCACCAGCTTACAAGCATATGAAAGGAATTAAAACCAAACCTTCATATCCTGCATTTCATAAATCACAACCAAATAAAGTGATTATTAGTAGCGAATCTGCTGCTGCTTTAAGTACAAGAGGCACTTATATTTTTCCCGTTTTTGATGGTATAAGTGCACCTGTCGAAAAAAATTCGGGTGGTAATCCTAAAAAACGATATGTAAGTGCTTACGAGTTATATACTACACCTTTTGGATCTTCTGCAGATAAGGTGTTTGCTACCCAAGACAAAAACTCTTATGTTGCAGGGGAATTTGTTTGGTCTGGTTGGGATTATCTAGGAGAGCCTACCCCCTACTATCTTTCTCGCAGTTCTTATTTTGGAATAATAGATTTAGCAGGATTTAAAAAAGATAGGTTTTATTTGTATCAATCTCGTTGGAGACCAAATTTACCAATAGCCCATATTTTACCTCATTGGAATTGGCCTGAACGAATTGGAAAAGTAACACCTGTTCACGTCTTTACATCTGGTGACGAAGCTGAACTCTTTTTAAATGGAAAGTCTTTAGGTAAAAAGAAAAAAGGTCCTTTTGAATACCGTTTGAGATGGGATAATGTTATTTATGAACCTGGCGAAGTAAAAGTTGTTACTTATAAAGAAGGAAAACAATGGGCTGAAGATTTAGTTAAAACTACAGGAAAACCATCGCAGTTGATTGCGAAAGCTGATAGAAACACCATTAAGAATGATGGCAAAGATTTGTCTTTTATTACTGTTAGCATAGTTGATAAAAATGGTTTTACTGTTCCTACAGCAAATAATAAAATTACATTTTCTATTGATGGACCAGGTACAATTGTAGCAACAGATAATGGAGACCCAACAGATATGAATGAATTTTCATCTAAAGAAAGAAATGCATTTAATGGCTTAGCATTAGCAATTATTCAATCTAAAAAGGGTGAAACTGGGGAAATCGTTGTAAATATAGTGTCAGAAGGAATGGAACCAGTAAAAGTGGAAATAAAAATCGAGTAAAAATCTAGTTTTTATACACTTAAATTTAGAAAATGATTCATTTTATAAACTCTTTAATTTTAAATAAAAAATATTTCAGTTAGATCCTATAGTTCTATCTTTATTGATACAATTAATAAAAGTAATATCTACAGATAATAATTCTAAATTTTCTACGTCTCAATTAAACATTGTATCAATATCAACTATTAAATTAACCTATTAATTATTATATACAATTAAATAAGCCCTAGTTTTTATAGATTTAAGTTTTTTGGAAATTTTAGCTAAAAATCTTAAAAATACTATATTTATTTAGGTTGTATTTCAAGAATAATTCTTTTATATCTAGATAAAGCTGGAGTGCCTTTATCCGAAACCTTAAGGATAATGTGTATAGTTTCTGTTTTTTTAACTTCAGGAGCTCTTCCATTAATGCTATGAGAATTTTCTGGTTGTCCTAATTTAAATTCACCTTTAAATGAACCTGCTTCTAAATATGGAAACCATAAAAAACCAATACTATCTCCATCTGGATCGTAAGAGTTAAATGCCTCTAGATGAAAAGACTCACCTGATTTTAATGTTATTCCATCAGAATGTGATAAAACTGGTACTGGTGGATGATTTGCATTTTCATAAGACATCGTGCACCAATCCATTCTCGCTGCAAAGTCATTTTGTATGTCATCTCTCCATCGCCAAAGTGTTTCTTTATAGCCTTTAAAAGAAATGGTATCTAACCCAATAGATCTCCCATATTCTTTTTGAACAAATGGTATATACGTATCAATAGCATTTGTCCATATCTCTCTAGTTTCTGGTGCAATAGTAACAACAGAACTTCCGTCTTTTCTATTTTTAAATTCAGGTTTATACAACTCATAACGTCCACCCCAACTCCCCCATTCTGGGTGTTCATCATTATTTAAACCATTTGGTATTAAATGTAAAAATGCAGGTGTATCACCTTCTACTCCCCAAGATACATCTGGGTAAACAGCTCCAAGTGGTCCATGGTTTTGTTGAATATTATTTGCAAACCAAGAATTACTAATAGTACTATTATCTATTCCTTTTACTACTGTGTTAATTCCTGTCCAAGTAGCTTCACTATAATTATCACCAGGACTAACAATGTAAAACAAGTCTGGAAAATTATTACGTATCCACAAACCGCTATCATCTTGATCTGAAATAGTGTAAACGCGTAATTTCGAAATTAATTTTTCTACTTCTTTTTTACTTTTTGTATGCTTTATTTTATAGAGTGATTGTGCTAGTGTATTCACACCTCCCCAAACAGAAATCCACAATGGTCTATCATCATCTTCCTCCAATATTTTTATAATCCAATCTGAACCTTCGGAATCCAAGTTCTTACCTACACCTGTCATGCCATACTTTGGCAGCCCGCTTTTTACAAGATTTAACAATTCTTCTTTTTTTGGAAATTTTGCTTCATGTTTTAACAAATTTGGCTGTACTTTACCATATGCTTCAATAACTTTTTTAATAGACTCAGGATTTACTGTAGATTGATGCCAGCAAGACGTAGTGGCAATCAACCCTTTAATATCAATTTGATTGGAATACAAAAATAACCTAACCAACGACTGTGTATCATCTGGATCTGCTTCAATATCTGTTAAAACAATTACTCTATTTTTTAAAATATTCTGACTCTGTAACAACTGAATATTTAGCATTACAATAAGTATAATTAAAAAGTTATTTTTCATCTTTAAAAATTTCTAGTATTACTATTTGAGTATTGGAATCTCTTAATATTCAGTTTACGAATTATTAAATTGGATATACATAGACTACATTTACAATGCAATCGGTTGTAATTTTAATAATAATATATGTTATTATTCAAGAATAATGTTATTATTTTAAAAAAATATTTAGAATAAGTAAAACGTTAAAAAAGTCCCAATCCAAATTCATTAAATGGATATTGAACTAAAATATTAAAACTACTTTAGGAGAAACTTAAGTATAAGTTCCAAAAGACAAAGCTTTCTCTTTTAATCTAAAATTAATAAATCTAATTCTGTTCATAAATCTTAAGTTCAGGTATTTACATTATTTTTTCGTTTGGGAATCAAAAGATTATTTAGTCTAAGGAAGCGATAGAACTTGTCTCAACCAATTTTAATATCAGCGTTTATAAAGTCTTGTTTTAGTTCTTTATGTAGCTTAATTCCACCAGTTTTAGAGCCTACATTTTTACGATAGACCTTAACCATTTTAATCATTTTTTGATGATCGCTTTCTTTTTTCTGTTGCGTTTTTAGTCTTTTGTAGAAGGCTTGTTTAGAGATCCCAAAACATCCATAGAGCCATTTTCTTT
>QGCY01000086.1_pt1 | contig 23727 bp, 19 predicted proteins | sample 4708041 | NCBI WGS metagenome assembly QGCY01 (sample SAMN08941164, study PRJNA450518) | Sediment metagenome, whole genome shotgun sequencing project. | biome: grassland soil; feature: grassland; material: soil; isolation source: soil 14 days enrichment with methanethiol and mixed carbon source ... | reverse complement strand
GAACTGAATGTCGGAACAACTGTAACGCTCTACCTGCCGGTTCAGCAGCCAGATGAAGACATTGAAGCTGCCTGATCAGCCCTAAAGGCTAGTCCGCCTGTCTTCTACACGTTCGGCCTGAGGTCGTCGCGCGACGTAGACCAACGAATAAACCATGGAGAACAGGCTCAGGAACAGCCACATCACAATCCCCCCCTGAATCGTACCTGCGAGGATTTGTTCAGCTGTTGGAGGAGGTCCGCGTCTGCGCATTTGCGGGCGTGGTGCAGGCGCTTCTGCCTCTGGTGCGTCGGCTTCGTTGGCTTCTTCTGTGTCGGAGCCAGTTAATTCCGCTTCAACCGCAGCGCGGAACGTTTCGGCATCCAATTCAGCCACGGCAGGCTGCTGAGAAATCGCCTGAAGCTGCACCACAGTGAAGCCCGATGCCAATAGGAACGGAAGAGCGACAAATAGAGCCAAAAAAGCTGGACGCCCCGCATGCGCAAGACGCCGAACATGGCTTACCAACGACATCAGCATTGGAACTCCAATGCCGAAAGCCGCAACTGCCGCTCCAACTCTAGGTGCGCCGGATAAAATGCCAAATGCAGCTACCAGAATTGCGAGCCGCGCGATCGCAAGGAACATCTGCCCACGCAGAAAGACCGGTTTCGCGGTCTCTCCCGTTGGGTCAAAATACTCCGCAGCCCAATTTGCGCGATTGGGGTCTTCGTCAGGACCGAAAATCCATGGACGGTCAGGATCATACATTGTTTCAACTGACACGGACTGTTCGGTCATGACTTTCCCCACCTACACCAGAATTGGCTGACTACTCGAATTCAACCATAATTTCGTCAGCAGCGACACTGTCGCCAGCGCCAACATTGATCGCTTTCACGACGCCGTCCGCTTCGGCACGGATGATGTTCTGCATCTTCATAGCTTCGACGACACAGACAGCTTCGCCTGATTTCACTTCCTGACCAAGCTCGACATCCATGGAGACTACGAGACCCGGCATCGGGCTCATGATCAGTTTGGAAAGGTCAGCCGCTTCTTTCTCAGGAAGCTTGGCGTGAAGCTCTGCAGAACGTGGTGTGCACACCAGCGCACGGAGTGCAACGCCGCGATGGCGGAAGAGATAGCCTTCAGTGCGGTCAGCAAACTTAACGGCAAACGGCTTACCATCCAGCGTACCTTCGAGAAGGTGCGTACCCGGCTTCCAGTCTGTTTCCAGAACGTGGACCTTGCCCTCAATCTCGATTTCGCTGCGACCTTCAGCAAAGCGCAGTTTGATCGGATAATGCGATTTATCGAGAATGACGACCCAGTCTTCGCGAACAGTCTCAGGAGGAGACAGGCGACCTGATGTCAGCGCTGCGCGTGCAGAGTATACGCCGTGCACGTGAGCTGCGCTGGCCGTCAAAATCAGAGTCTGCTCTGCGGTCGGCTCAACACCGTTAAAGCCGTCAGGGAACTCATCCTTGATGTAAGCTGTGGTGATGTCGCCAGAACGGAAACGATCTTGCTCGTAAACCGCAGTTACGAACGGCATGTTATCCTGAATACCTTCAATGTGGTATCGGTCCATCGCCGCGAGCTGCGTATCAATCGCCTCGTCACGTGTCTTGCCATGTGTCACCAGCTTGGAGATCATCGGGTCATAGAACATGGAGATTTCGTCGCCCTCACGGACGCCGGAATCAACACGCACGACGCCCGGTGCACCGGTCGCTTCACCTTCTACAGGCGGAATGTAACGCTTCAGACGGCCAATGCTTGGCAGGAAGTTGCGGTATGGATCTTCCGCATAGACGCGGCTTTCAACCGCCCAGCCATTGATAGAGAGATCTTCCTGCGCAATCGCAAGCTTTTCGCCGGACGCCACGCGAAGCATCTGCTCAACAAGGTCGACACCCGTAATCATCTCAGTGACCGGGTGTTCCACCTGCAGACGCGTGTTCATCTCAAGGAAGTAGAAGCTCTTATCGACGCCTGAAGCGACGAATTCCACTGTACCGGCACTGTCATAGTTCACCGCTTTAGCGAGCGCAACAGCCTGCGCGCCCATCTTCATACGGGTCTCTTCGTCGAGCAGCGGAGACGGAGCTTCCTCGATGACTTTCTGGTTACGACGCTGGATAGAGCACTCACGCTCGAACAGGTGAATTCCGTTGCCATGCTTGTCGCCAAGAACCTGAATCTCAACGTGGCGCGGGCTCAGAATGAATTTCTCGATGAAGACACGGTCATCGCCGAATGCTGTTTTCGCTTCGGCCTTTACTGCAGGGAAGCCTTCGCGGACTTCAGCGTCGTCATAAGCAACGCGGATACCTTTACCGCCACCGCCAGCAGACGCCTTGATCATGACCGGATATCCGATCTCGCCAGAGATGCGCACAGCTTCTTCGGTTTCTTCGATCAGCCCCATATGGCCCGGCACTGTAGAAACGCCTGCTTTGGCAGCGAACTCTTTAGAGGTGATTTTGTCACCCATGGATTCGATCGCGAACGGGTTCGGGCCGATGAAAGTGATTTTCTCTTCTTCAAGGCGGCGGGCAAAAACAGGGTTCTCAGAGAGGAAACCAAAACCCGGGTGCACAGCTTCTGCGCCGGTCTTGCGAACCGCGTCGATGATCTTGTCCTGAACCAGATAGGACTCTGAAGCTGGCGCGCCACCGATGAAGACGGCTTCATCTGCCATTTCTACCGCGAGACTGTCTGCGTCGGCCTCGGAATAAACAATGGCTGTTTTTACGCCCAATCGCTTGCACGTCTTGATGACGCGCACACCAATTTCACCACGGTTCGCAATGAGGATTTTCGAAAACATGCTTATTCTTGCCCCTGAACGCTGACTATTTTTCAGACCGGATTAGACGCGGACATTCAGATTGGCAAACCCTTCCCGTCAAAAACCGCATAGTAAATTGGCCGCAGTGACAAAAAAGTGCCGTGTCTTCGATGTCCCTGCTCTCAATTCATCACCTCACCCTAAGTAAGCTGGCAGCGATTAAAGTTAAGCAGGAACCCGTAGCTCAGTAGACAATCGAATTTGTAACGCCTAATCAGCGCGTAGTTTCAATCAATTCTTGTACTGAGATAGGCCCGACCATGATCCCTCGTTATGCCCGCCCGGAAATGAGCGCCATCTGGAGCCCGGAAAGCAAATACGCAATCTGGCTTGAAATCGAGACGCTTGCTTGTGAGGCGATGGCCGAACTCGGCGAAATCCCGCAGGAAGCCGCACAGGCAATTCGTGAGCGCGGCAATTTCAGCGTCGAGCGCATTGACGAGATCGAGCGCGAAGTAAAGCACGACATTATCGCCTTCACGACAAGCGTTGCCGAATTCGTTGGTGAGGAAGCCCGCTTCCTTCACAAAGGCCTTACTTCTTCAGACGTTCTCGACACATGCCTCGCAGTGCAGTTGTCCCGCGCAAGCGACATTCTGATCAAGGACATGGAAGAGCTTCTGGAAAGCATCAAGAAGCGCGCTGAAGAGCACAAATGGACGATCACAATCGGCCGCAGCCATGGCATTCACGCAGAGCCGACAACCTTCGGTGTGAAGCTCGCCACTTATTATGCAGAGTTTAACCGTAATCTTCAGCGCCTGAAAACAGCGCGCGAAGAAATCGCGACCTGCGCAATCTCTGGCGCTGTCGGCACTTACGCCAATATTGATCCACGCATTGAAGCTTACGTCGCAAAAGCGCTCGGCCTTGCTCAGGAACCTGTTTCAACTCAGGTCATCCCGCGTGACCGCCATGCGGCCTTCTTCTGCGCACTCGGCGTCGTCGCAAGCTCCATAGAGCGTCTCGCCACCGAGATTCGACACCTGCAACGTACAGAGGTTCTGGAAGCCGAAGAGTTCTTCTCTGCCGGTCAGAAAGGCTCTTCTGCTATGCCACACAAGCGTAACCCTGTCCTCACAGAGAACCTGACAGGTCTTGCGCGCCTTGTTCGCTCATCTGTCGTTCCAGCGATGGAGAACGTTGCTCTCTGGCATGAGCGTGACATCTCTCACTCGTCTGTAGAGCGCGGTATCGGCCCTGACGCGACAATCCACCTCGACTTTGCTCTGGCGCGCCTGAAAGGCGTTATGGACGGCCTCGTTGTGTATCCTGAGAACATGGAGCGCAACATGAACCAGCTAGGCGGTCTTCATAACTCGCAGCGTGTGCTTCTCGCACTTGTCGAAGCCGGTTCAAGCCGCGAAGATGCTTACCGTCTGGTCCAGCGCAATGCGATGGTCACATGGCGCGAAGGCAAGCCATTCAACGAGCTTCTGAAAGCAGACACTGATATCAAGACGATGCTTACAGACGAGAAGATCGACGAGCTGTTTGATCTGGGCTACCACACAAAACGCGTCGACGAGATTTTCGAGCGCGTGTTTGGCAACGCTCTTGCTTGATCCAGCGCTAAGCTGAACTCATTGTGCCAGAAAGAGGAGTGACATGAGACTTACAGCACTTCTGTTTCTGATCCTGGTCGGGGCGCTCAACCGCCCCGCTCACGCTGATACACCGGGCATCCAGATCATCAACTTTACCGCTGACTGGTGCCCAACCTGCCATATCTTCGACCCCGCACTCCATGATGCCGTGGATGGCATGAGCCATCAGCCGGTGGAATGGATTTCTGTTGATCTGACGCACGCGCGCACCGGCACACAGCAACAAAAAGACGAAATGTGGTCGGGCTTTCTGAACCGCATGCAGTCTGCGGGCATTGAGCAGATCTATCACGCCTATAACCAGTACCCTTACACCGGCTATGCGGTGGTAATCGCCTCCGATTCCAAAGAGCCTCTGGTCTGTATGCAGGGCGTCATGAATTCGCGCGAAATCACCTTCCGTCTACGCCGCGCCCTGAATGAAGTTCAACGCCGCGCACCCGGTCGCCGCGTACCGGAAGGCTCCGGTTGTCCGGAACCATTTCTGTCCAACTGATTGACATCACCCACAATTCAGAGAAATAACGCCCCTCAGATGGTGCCGGGAGACCGGCGAAGAGGGAAGCAGGTGTAAATCCTGCGCTGTGCCCGCAACTGTAAACCGGGAGCATTCGTCCCACACGCCACTGGATTTTCCGGGAAGGCGGGCGAATGTGAAGATCGGTGAGCCAGGAGACCTGCCATCGCGTCGTTCGTCCGTCGGCCGGGTCCAGCCAATGACAGACGGGACAGGGTTTCCCTTCCTTTGAAGCGACACGCCACCCCATTGCGACGCCGGGCGCAGTGCGGGTTACTCATGTCGTTTCCAGGTCCGTCTGCCGGCGCAGACCGGCCTATAGGGATATCGTATGAAATCGATCCTTTTCTCGGGCTGCGCCGCACTGTGTTTTATCGCGCCAGCTCACGCACAATCAGCTGACACGGAAGAAGCACGTCAGGACACGATCAGCGTTGTTGGTCTTCGTCCTGTCGCTGCTGAAGATGTAACAGCGAGTGTGTCTGTTCTCTCCGCTACGGATCTTGCCGTCCGCGATTCAGAATTCATCGCTGATCAACTCCGCGCTGTTCCCGGCCTTGGCATTTCCCGTTCTGGAACTCAGAGCGGCCTCACCCAAATCCGTATCCGCGGTGCAGAGGCAAACCACACTCTGGTTCTTTTGAACGGAATTGAAGTTTCCGACGCCGTGAATGGCGAAACGGATTTTGGCCTGTTCTCAGGTCTCAACCTTTCCCGCATCGAGGTTGCACGCGGCGAGCAATCTGCGCTCTACGGCTCTGATGCTGTCGGCGGCGTGATCAATCTTGTCACGGCAGATGCGACTGAACTGAACGCAGCCGCAGAGTACGGCACGTTCGATACACTGCGCGGACAAGTGTCCGGCGGTCTTGATTTCGGAAATGGCAATGTCTCAGCTGCTGCATCAGCATTCAGCACAGACGGCGTCGATGTTTCCGGCAATGATGGCGAGAAAGACGGTTCTGAGAGCTATTCGTTCCTCGTGACCGGCAATCAGCAGGTCGCAGGCTCCATCGACCTGAGCGGCCTCCTCACATACCGTGCGACCACCAGCCAGACTGATCCTGATAGAGACTTTGACGGCCTTCTGGACAATGCAGACCGCGAAACAGAAAGCGACCAATGGCTGTTCGGCGCACGCGCATCCACCACCGCATTCGGTCTCGATCATGTTCTGACGGCAAGCTTCAACTCTGTAGTCCGCGAGAACTTTGCCGATGGTGCCGCCACCGATGAAACCACCGGTGAGCGTACAAAGATTGCCTATTCTCCAGCGACCTCCTTTGAGTTCGACGGCGCAGTCCTCGACCTTGCCGGTATTCTGGACTGGGAGCAGGAAGATTACATGCGCGAAGGTCAGGCCAGTCTCTTCGGCGATCCGAACCAATCCCAGACATTCGAAACGCTCGGTGCAGCGGTTGAAGCGCGCCTGTCTGTTGGCGATCTCGCTCTGACGGCTTCAGCGCGCCATGACGACAATGACGGCGTGTTCGACGACGCGGACACATGGCGCATTGGTGCCGCGTATAACATCTCACCCGCATTCCGCGTCCGTGCGAGCGCTGGTGAAGGCGTAAAGAACCCGACCTTCACGGAATTGTTTGGCTTCTATCCGGGCAGTTTTGTCGGCAATCCGGACCTTCAGCCGGAAACGTCGTCCAGCTGGGAAATCGGCTTCGACCATGTCCATGGTCCATTCGATGTCTCACTCACCTATTTTGAAGCAGAACTCGAAAACGAGATCTACACCTCGTATGCACCGCCCCTCTTCCTCGCAACGCCAATGAACCGCACGGGCGAATCTGAACGCTCGGGTGTCGAAAGCGCGTTCGGTTGGACGATCAGCGAGACGCTCCGCCTGAATGCGAGCGCAACGAAAATCGACTCCACAAGCGATAGCGGCATTCAGGAAATCCGTGTGCCCGAATGGACCGGTAGCGTGTCTGTCGATTGGCAGTCCTCAACGGTTGAAGGCATGCGCGCGGGCTTTGCTCTCGACTATGTCGGTACGCAGCTGGACACAGACTTCGGTACATTCACAACCGTTTCCCTTGGCGATTATCTGCTCGCCTCAGGCACGTTCGAATACCCGGTCACGGAACGCTTCTCCGTTACACTGCGCGGCGAGAACCTGTTCGACGTGCGCGTAGACGATGTCTTCGGTTATCATGCGCCGGGCGCAACAGCCCTTATCGGCGTAAAACTGAGATAACATGAAACGACTGATCATCCCGGTACTCTGTTTAATGACAGCCTGCTCACCTGAGCAGGATGCCGGGGTGGTTGAACCGTCACCTGAAGGCTATCAGCGCATTATCAGCATGGATTACTGCGCGGATCAGTATGTGCTGGCACTCGCCGAGCGTGAGGATATACTTGCCCTGTCACCGGACGCCGATAAAAAGTTCTCCTATCTTCGAGATCAGGCAGAGGGTATCCCTCAGATACGCCCTGTCGCTGAGAGCGTACTCGCGGCGCAGCCAGACCTGATCGTCCGCTCTTATGGCGGCGGTCCTCTTGCACCGCGGTTTTTCTCTCAGGCCGGTATAGACGTGCTTCAGATTGGCTGGACGAGCGACTTTGAAAGCATTCGCACCGTCACTCGCGATATTGCCGCGCAAATGGGGGTATCAGAACGCGGCGAAGAGCTTATCGCAGCTTTCGATGCGCGGCTTGCGGCCATTAACCCACGCGACGATGATCAGAACGTCCTCTATGTCACGCCAGGCGGTGTCACCAGCGGTCCGAACGGTCTTATCAACGACGCCTTCGAGACCGCGGGCCTGGCCAATTATGAAACGCGGGCCGGCTGGCATGACTTGCCGCTTGAACAGATCGCCACCGATGCGCCGGATGTACTGGCCGTAGCCTTCTACGACTCTATTCACCAGAACCCGTCCATCTGGAGCCCCAGCCATCATCCAGTGACACTGAACGCGCTGGAGACAGCTGAGACGGTCCCCCTTGATGCATCATGGACATCCTGTGGCGCCTGGTATCTGATTGATGCAATCGAAGCGCTCGCCGCTTCCGGAAGCGAGGCTTCATGATCCGCGACCTGCCATTGAATGCCGGTCTGTTCACAGCAGGCATCATTGCCATTTTTCTGGCCTGCCTTCTTGGCTCCACGTCACTCAGCATTGCTGATGTGTTCGGCGGACTGACAGCCACCGGCGCGGACGAACACAGCGTGATCATCTGGCAGATCAGACTGCCTCGCGCCTTTGCCGCCTTCATCACGGGCGCTGCGCTGGCTATGTCGGGCGCTGCCCTTCAGGGCTTGCTTCGCAATCCGCTCGCAGAGCCGGGCGTGCTTGGCGTGTCAGCGATGTCGGTTCTGGCAGCGACGCTCGTTCTTTATTTCGGTCTCGCCACCGCAAGCAGTCTCATCCTGCCTGCCGCCGCTATTTTTGGAGCATTGCTCGCCACTGTACTCCTAGGCTTTGCCGCGCTCCGCACGGGTTCAGTCGTGACGCTCATCCTGATCGGCGTGGGGATTTCGAGCTTTTCCGGAGCGCTCATGTCTCTGCTTTTGAACTTTGCGCCTAACCCGTTTTCACTGGCCGATATGGTAAACTGGACCCTTGGTTCGGTTGCCAATCGCAGCCTTACTGACCTGGCCTACAGCCTGCCTTTTATTATCGCCGGCCTCAGCCTTCTTCTGGCGTCCGCGCGCGGCTTGTCTGCGCTGACACTGGGCGAAGAGGCTGCGGCAGGTCTGGGCCTCAATCTGATGCATCAACGAATTCTGGTGATCGTGGGCGCAGGCCTCGCCACCGGTGGCAGCATCGCCATTGCAGGCGCAATCGGCTTTGTTGGCATTATCACGCCGCATGTCATGCGTCCGCTGGTTGGACATGATCCAGGACGTATTCTGCTGCCATCGGCACTGGCTGGCGGCGTATTGCTCGTCTCCGCCGATATCCTCATCCGCATTCTGCCAACATATGCCGAGCTAAAGCTCGGTGTGGTAGCCGCGCTGATTGGCGCGCCTGCGTTTGTCTGGATTGCCATCCAGAAGCGTTCGGGAGGCCTGTCATGACACAGCTTACGGCAGACAGCATCTCGCTCAATGCAGGGCAGACGGAACTCTTCGCCAAGGTGAACCTGTCCCTCTCGCCCGGTAAATTAACTTGCCTTATCGGGCCTAACGGCGCGGGAAAGTCTTCGCTTCTGACGTGTCTGGCGGGACTAAAAAAGCCTGCCACCGGAACCGTACTTCTGAACGGTCAAAGTCTCACCGGAATGACCTCAACAGAGCGGGCAAAGCAGCTCAGCTATCTGCCCCAGAACAGGCAGCTCAGCTGGCCAGTAAGCGTAGAGGACGCTGTGGCGCTCGGTCGGTTTGCCTATGGCGGCACACCTGCCCGCCTCTCCGAAGCTGACCGGTCTGCCGTCGATGAAGCGCTGGACATTTGCGAACTGAACGAGCTGCGCAGCCGAGCTACAGACACACTTTCAGGCGGTGAGCTCTCGCGCGTCCACTTTGCCCGCGCCTTTGCAGGTAAGACTCCGCTTCTCATTGCCGATGAACCGCTGACCGCACTGGACCCGAAGCACCAGATCCGGATCATGCGCCTTATACAACGCTTCACTGAGAACGGCGGAACGGCACTCGTCGTCCTGCACGATATCGCGCTTGCCGCTCAGTTTGCCGATGTCCTGCTCTGGATGCGTTTCGGCAGACTTGTAGACGAAGGGTCACCGGCAAAAACGCTCACCGAACAGAATATGTCTCGCGTATTTGATGTTTCCGCCCGTATCGAAGACGGACGATTGATCTCTATCGCGGATGATTAAGGCAGCAATAAACGCTGCAGATAGCGCCCATACTCAGACTTACCAAACCGTGTAGCACGGGACATCAGCTCTTCCGGACTGATCCACCCCTGATGATAGGCGACTTCGTCAGGCGAACCGACCAGCTGGCCCTGTCGTTCTGAAAGCGTTCTGACAAAATTCCCAGCGTCGAGAAGACTTGCGTGCGTTCCTGTATCCAGCCAGGCAAAGCCGCGCCCAAGCTGCTCCACCGACAAAACACCATCTTTCAGATAGGTTTCCAGAAGAGAGGTAATCTCCAGTTCTCCGCGCGCAGACTTCTCGATGGAGCGCGCGCGTTCCGGCGCAGAGGCATCCAGATAATACAAACCGGTCACGGCGTATTGTGAAGGCGGGATCTCCGGCTTTTCAATGATCGATGTCACCATGCCATCGCGGTCAAAACCGATCACGCCATAGCGTTCAGGGTCTGCGACGCGGTACCCGAAGATGGTGCCGCCGGTTTTGCGTGCATCTGCAGCCTTTAACTGGGTCGGCAGGCCGTGACCGAAGAAGATATTGTCTCCGAGCACCATGGCCGACGGAGCCCCGTCGAGAAACTCCTCGGCAAGGATATATGCCTGCGCGAGACCATCCGGTGACGGTTGCTCGATATAGGTGAAGCTCACACCCCATTGTGAACCGTCGCCCATAGTGCGCACGAACTGCTCTTTATCTTCGGGCGTGGTGATGATCGCGATGTCGCGAATACCCGACAGCATCAGCACGCTGGTCGGATAGTAAATCATCGGCTTGTCATAAACAGGCAGCAACTGCTTGGAGATTCCCAGCGTGATAGGATGGAGGCGCGAGCCTTTGCCGCCCGCCAGAATAATACCTTTTCGCTCAGCCATTGGCTTTGAGCTCCCCCATCTCTTCAAGGACACGCGCGAGAGATTCGCGCCAGTCTGGACGTTCTATCCCGAAATCCTTTTCAATTTTAGAACAGTCCAGCCTCGAATTTAAAGGGCGCTCGGCCGGTGTCGGATAATCCGTGGTCGGGATGGGCAGGATTTCAGGTGCCCGGCCGCTCAGCCTGAATATCTGCCGCGCAAACTCCACGCGGCTGACATCCGGTCCACCGGCATAGTGATAAATAGCCGCCTCACTCGGTGTAGCGCCGCGAGCGCGCACAATGTTGAGCGCGGCCACCGCAATGTCTCGCGCCGAGGTCGGCCCGCCGAACTGATCCTCCACCACACGCAATATGCCTCGCTCATCTGCCAGGCGCATCATGATATGGACGAAATTGCTACCACTCGGAGAGAACACCCAGGCCGTTCGTAGAACAACCGAATTGCCACCGGCCTCCAGAACAGCCTTTTCACCGTCGAGTTTGGTTTGGCCATAAACACTTTTCGGCTTTGGGACGTCTTCCTCGGTGTAAGGCCCGGTCTTGGTGCCGTCGAAAACAAAGTCGGTCGAAATATGTACGAACGGGATTTCGCGCGCGCGGGCCTCACGCGCCATAATCCCGGGCGCCACAGCATTTACCAGATGCGCCGCTTCGGTCTCGGTTTCCGCCTTATCCACCGCCGTATAGGCCGCCGCGTTCACGATCGCCGTCGGCTTCATCACCCCGATTGCTGACACAATATCAGCTTCCTTGCTGACATCCGCCTCTTCGCGGCTTAGCGCTCTGACATATCCTACCCGTTGCAGCTCGCGGCCCACCTGACCGTTTGCGCCGAAAACCAGAACGGTCATTTGATCTGCCCCAGACGCTGCCCCACCCCGTGACGCGCCATGAGCGGCTTCCACCAACTCTCATTATTGAGATACCAGTCCACCGTCTGCGCAAGCCCTTGCTCCAGCGTGACTGACGGACGCCAGCCCAGCGTTTCACGGATATGGGACGGATCAATTGCGTAACGCTGATCATGGCCGGGACGATCTGACACGAAGGTGATGAAATCCGCATAAGGTGTTGCACGCGGTCTTCGGTCATCAAGCGCACCGCAGATCAGTCGCACAAGGTCGATATTCCGAACCTCATTTTCGCCACCGATATTATAGCTTCCGCCCAGTTCGCCCTCGCGCAGCACGAGCAGAAGCGCGTCGGCGTGATCTTCCACATGTAGCCAGTCACGTACCTGCTCGCCGGTGCCATAGACAGGGATCGGGTCTCCGCGCAACGCATTCAGGATCACCACCGGAATGAGCTTTTCCGGAAACTGATACGGCCCGTAATTGTTAGAGCAATTGGTCATAACCACCGGCAGACCATAAGTCTCAGACCACGCTCTTACGAGATGGTCGGCTGCAGCTTTTGAGGCAGAATACGGGCTGTTCGGTTGATATGGAGAAGTCTCAGTAAAAAGTCCTTCCGAGCCGAGACTACCAAACACTTCGTCCGTAGAAATATGATGGAAGCGGAAACTCTCCGGTCTGCCGCTCTTCATCCAGTAGCCGCGAGCCGCTTCCAGCATGTTGAACGTGCCATTGATATTCGTCGTGATAAAATCCGCTGGCCCGTCAATCGAGCGGTCTACGTGGGTCTCAGCTGCCAGATGCATGACGGCGTCTGGCTGGTGCAGATCGAACAGTTTGTCGAGCGCAACACGATCTCGGATATCCACGCGTTCGAATTCGTATTTTGGATTGCCCTGCACCGCCTCGAGGTTCGCCTCACAGGCCGCATAGGTCATCGCATCCAGATTGACGACGTGATAGCCCCGCGAAATCGCAAGCCGCACAACAGCAGAACCGATAAAGCCGGCACCTCCGGTTACGAACAGCTTCAATTGCAGGTCCCTTCATTCTGGTACTGCAAATACATGCCTGAAAACTAACGGGGTTTCAAACCACAGACCGCAGATTATCGCCTCTAGCGATTATAATAGTCCCGATACCATTTGACGAAAACGTCCACACCATCCTTGAGATCGGTCTCAGGCTTATAGCCTGTCAAACGTTGCAGCAAAGTTGCGTCTGCCCATGTCGCCTGCACATCGCCGGGCTGCATTGGCATATAATTGCGGACTGCTTCTTTGCCGATGCTGGTCTCGATCGCCTCGATGAAGTCGAGAAGCTTCACTGGATTGGAATTGCCGATATTCACGACGCGGAATGGCGCCACCGGCGACAGTGAATCCCCTTCAACGCGTGCATCCTCAGACGGGATGGCATCCATCAGCAATCGAATACCACGCACCAGATCCTCCACATAGGTGAAATCACGCGCCATATCGCCATGGTTATAAATGTCGATTGGCCGGTCGTTCAGAATGGCGTCTGTAAATTTGAAATAGGCCAGATCAGGCCGCCCCCAGGCACCGTAAACAGTAAAGAAGCGGAACATAGTCGTCGGAACGTTCCACAGATTGGCGTAGGAATGCGCCATGCTCTCATTTGCCTTCTTGGTAGCGGCATACATTGAGAGCTGGGTTTCAGTCTGGTCGGTTTCCTTGAACGGCATCTGCGTGTTCGCGCCATAAACGGAGCTCGATGACGCCATGAGCAAATGCTGCACGCCGCTTTTCTGGGCAGCATCCATCACATTGAATGTGCCCATGACATTCGAATTGATATAGTCGCGCGGCTTCTCAATAGAGTGACGCACCCCGGCCTGCCCGGCCAGATGGACGATCATATCCGGTTTGAAGTCCAGAATGGCAGGAACAAGAACGTCTTCGTCTTCCAGAAGTCCTTCGCTGCGCGAGAACGCCGGATAGGCATCCAGCTGCGCATTGCGATCTTTCTTCAGCTGGACGTCATAATAGTCGGTCATGCCGTCGAAGCCGTGAACTTCCACGCCCTCCTCAAGCAGCAATTTTGCGAGGTGGAAACCGATAAAGCCTGCTGTGCCGGTAACAAATACGCGCTTCAACAAGGATGTCCTTCTTCAATGACCGTTTTGAGGCGGGACAGCGTCATGCCATTCCTGCACCCAATGGGCAATCACTCCGACTGCTATGGACCATGCTTCGCGAGCATTGTGAATGCCTGCGCTTATCCCGTCCGTTTTTGCCCGGCGATATCCCGCAATCCCATACGTCGAATTATCCTACTCAAATATGGACAATCTGAATAAGAATTGGTCAGCTCGCTTAAAAGCAGAAAATTTAGGCTCGCCGCTATTCAGTTCGAGGCCAAAAAATTTCAAAGCAGGTCAGCGTCAGCGCGTATTGCTGACAAGCATGGGAACAGGAACAAAAATGCAGCGTCACATCCGGACTATTCTGGCTGCCACGTCGGTAGTTGCTCTTTCAGGTTTATCGCAGGTCGCCTCCGCGCAGAGCTACCCGCAGGTTCGCTATACAGATACTACGCCGACACTCGAATCTGTCGTCGGGCACGACCATGGCGCCGACGTGTCCTCAATTCCGGAAATCCATGAGTTCTTCGATGCGCTCATGGAAGCTAATACGGATCGTATGGAAGTCTTCAAATATGCTGAAAGTTGGCAGGGCCGCGATCTGATCTACGCAGCGATTTCATCAGCTGAAAACCTCGCGCGTATGGAAGAGATCAAAGCTGACATGGCCCGTCTCGCATCCGGCACGCTCAGCGAATCTGAAGCCTCAAACATTGCTGCATCGATTCCGGCTGTAGTCTGGATGTCTGCAGGTGTACACGGCGACGAGATTTCGCCGCCGGACAGCGCTGCTTTCCTCGCCTACCACCTGCTCGCAGCAGAGGGTGACGCGCTCGTAGACCAGATCCTCGAGAATACAATCGTCATCATCGACCCAAGCCAGAACCCTGACGGTCGCATGCGCTTCCACCACAGCTTTGATTCCTCTGTGGGTATGGAACCGTTCTCCGACCCAGCCGCCGCAGAGCACGACCAGCCATGGCCGGGCGGACGCTATAACCACTATCTGTTCGACCTGAACCGTGACTGGTTCGCCATGACCCAGCCGGAAGTTCAGGGCCGTGTTGCATCCGTACTCGACTGGCATCCTGTCGTGTATGTCGACAGCCACGAAATGGGGCCATCCAGCACGTATTATTTCCCGCCACCGGCGAACCCGCTCAACCCGAATATTCCTCAGGAGCAGGTTGATCGCCTCTATGAAATGGGCCGCAACCATGGTCGCTGGTTCGACCGTTTCGGCGTCGCCTACTACACCCGTGAAGTCTTTGATGCCTTCTATCCGGGCTATGGCGATATGTGGCCGATGCTAAACGGTGCGACGGCTATGACCTTCGAGCAATCGAGTGCGCGCGGCTTGCTGCAGGACCGCGATGACGGATCAGTCATCACCTATGGCGAAGGTGTCCGTAACAACGCACTGGCGATGATCTCCACTCTGGAAGTCGTGTCCCGCGATTCTGAAGGCTATCTGCAGGCTTATGCTGGGTACCGCCGTGATGCGGTCGCAGCCAATCGCGGCGCGTCCGACCGCTATATCGTTATGGACCTGTCTGAGAACACATATGAGGCAGAGAGCCTCGGTCGCCGTCTCGCCCAGCAAGGCATTGCGGTAAACCGTATCGGCGAGAATGCGCGCGTTTGCGGCACGACCTATCAGGATGGCGCACTGGTCGTTGACCTCGCACAGCCTCAGGGCCGCCTCGCACGTACGCTTCTGGTTGACGATACGCCACTGCCACCAGACTTCATCGAAGAAACAGAAGCTCGACGTGCGCGCGGTGCAACGCCGGAACTCTATGACGTGACCGCATGGTCGCTTCCACTCATGTTCGGCGTAGATTCAGCGACATGTGGCTCAGTGAATCTCAGCAATGCGATCTCTGTCAGCGCAGATGACCCGATTGCTTCAGACGTCGAAACAGGCGGCAGCTTCGGCTACGCAATCCCATGGACAGATGGCGGTCAGGCGCGTCTCGTAATTGCAGCCATGCGCGAAGGGCTTGTTGGCCGCACAACCGACCTGCCATTCGTGCAGGACGGCGTGACCTATCCGATTGGTACGGTTGTTTTCGCCGCGCAGGATAACCCGCGTGACTATGAAACTACCTTGCTCTCTCTGGCCCGTGACATTGGCGCGGAAGTCGATGCGATGGAATCAAGCTGGGTGGATGATGGTCCGAACTTCGGCAGCGATAACTTCCATCGCCTGAGCGTTCCAAGCGTCGCAATCGCATGGGATAGCGGCACAAACCCGATCTCAGCCGGTAACACTCGCTTCGTGATCGAGCGTCAGCTTGGCCTGCCGGTCACACCGATCCGAACATCAAGCTTCGCACGCGCAAATCTCAGCGCATATGATGTTGTCGTTCTGCCAACCTCTTACGGCCTCGGTGCAGAGCTCGGTACATCAGGTGCAAACGCGCTTCAGACCTATGTTCGCAATGGCGGCACGCTGATCGCGTTTGAGAACAGCGCTTCGATGCTGACCGGCGAGAATTTCGGCCTGCTGTCTACCAGCTCCGAAGGCGCGGCGGGCGCTTCAGGTGATAATGGTGCGGCGGGTGCCGGTACGGTCATCACTTCTGAAGAAGCCTATCGTGAGATCATTGCCGATCACCATGCCCGTCCGGATGGCGTACCTGGTGTGATCGCCCGCGTGGTGGCAGACACAAACCACTGGCTCGCTGCCGGCTATGATGAAGCGAGCGCGCTTTATACAGGCAGCCTGATCTTCAGCCCGTTGAACGAAGCGGCTGGCGAGAACGTGTTCCGTTTCGCAGACAGTGATACGCTTCTGCAAAGCGGCTATCTCTGGGCTGAAAACCTGGAGCAGCTCGCCTACAAACCGTTCGTTATGTATGAGCGCACCGGCCGTGGGTCTGTCATTGCTTTTGCTCAGAGCCCGACGACACGTGCGTATCTGGACGGCCTGAACCTCGTTCTTGCGAACGCTCTGGTTCTGGCACCTGCGCACTAAGCAAGTGCCAATATCTCAAACAGAAAAGCCCCCGCAATCGGGGGCTTTTTTTATGTGCGGCTTTCAACATGCCGGGCGAGCAGTTTCACCCCTTCTTCCACTTCAGGCGGCAGCTGCCCCGCCTCCTCTTCCGAGCGGAAAACAAGACCAATCTGGCGTTCAACAGCAAACCCTTTGAGGGGGCGTAGAACAATGCCTGACGACTCATAACTGGCTGGCATGATGGTGATTCCGAGCCCGCATGCGACCATCTCCATCACGCGCTCATCATTCGATGACCGGAAAGAGAAGAAGGGGCGGACGCCCTGCTCTGTGAAGAACCGACTGGTCTCCGATAGCGCCTCACAGTGGCGTCGAACCATCATGACACTTTCGGCGACATCCTCGACGGTTACGACATCATAGCCTGCCGCGGGATGCTCCGGCATCAACGCCATATGATAGGGCTCGCGATAAAGATGCTGCTCGACATACCGTTCACCGCCGCGCCCTACTACGGTGAGCGCCGCATCAATCCGCCGTCGGGCCAGCGCATTGGAGAGCTCCTTCTCTGAGCCCTCCACGATCTCGATCCGAAGTGTCGGATTGGAGAGGTGCAGGCGCCCGAACGCCTGACCGACGAGCCTTGCCGGAATGGTCGACAGAATGCCCAGCCGCGTGACTTCTGGTGCCCCTTCAGACCTGACGGAAATCGCTGCCTGATTAAACTCGCTTTCAATGCGCCGCGCATGTGGAAGGAAGCGTGCCCCAGCACTCGTCAGGCTGATACGTCGCGTGGACCGCTCGAACAGGGTTTCACCAAGAAGGCTTTCAAGCTTGGCAATGCCAACAGACAGCGTAGGCTGGGACACGTTCGCCTGCCGTGACGCCCGTGAAAACGAGCCCTGATCTACGACAGCGAGGAAATAGCGAATTAGATAGCGGTCGATCATCGGACGATCCTATTTATAGACAGGACCTATATCTAAGGCAAAAGTTTTTCAATTTCATCTATTCAACGTGTTTTGCTAAAATCCGCGAAAAATACAGTTAGGGAGACTGAACAGATGAGCGGCCTCGATTTCTCACTTGGTGAAACAACGGACATGCTCCGCGAGACCTGCGAGCGGTTTGCACGCGACAGGCTGGCCCCTATCGCAGCGGAGATCGACAGCACCGACGAATGCCCGCGTTGGGTATGGACGGAAATGGGTGAACTCGGCCTGCACGGCATTACCGTGGAAGAAGAAGATGGCGGGCTGGGCCTAGGCTATCTGGAACACGTCATCGCTATGGAAGAGATTTCCCGTGCTTCTCCCTCTATCGGTCTCTCTTATGGTGCACACTCTAACCTGTGTGTGAATCAGATCCGTCGCTGGGGCACGCCTGCTCAGAAAACACAGTACCTTCCAAAGCTGATTTCGGGTGAGCATGTCGGCGCACTCGCTATGTCGGAAGCCGGATCGGGTTCTGACGTGATGAGCATGAGTCTGCGTGCAAAGAGAGCCGACGGCGGCTATGTGCTGAACGGCACCAAATTCTGGATCACCAACGGCCCAATCGCGGATACGCTGGTCATCTACGCCAAGACTGATCCGGAAGCCGGCTCAAAAAGCGTGACAGCCTTCCTGGTCGAGAAAGACTTCAAAGGCTTCTCCTGCGCTCGCAAGCTCGACAAGATGGGTATGCGCGGCTCTTACACGGGTGAGCTGGTCTTTGAAGACTGCTTCGTGCCGAACGAGAATGTGGTAGGCGAAGAGGGTCAGGGCGCCGCGATCCTGATGAGCGGCCTCGACTACGAACGTACCGTGCTTTCAGGCGGCCCGCTTGGCATTATGCAGGCCTGCATTGATACCGTCTTGCCATACATTCGCGAGCGTAAACAGTTCGGACGCCCGATTGGTGACTTCCAGCTCATGCAGGCGAAGATCGCCGACATGTATGTCGCGCTGAACTCCTCACGCGCCTACGTCTATGCAGTCGCCAAAGCCTGCGACAATGACCAGACGACGCGCTTCGATGCGGCGGGTGCAATCCTGATGTCGAGCGAGAACGCGGTGACGTGCTCCCTCGAAGCCATTCAGGCCCTTGGCGGCGCTGGCTACACAAAAGAATGGCCGGTTGAACGCCTTCTGCGTGACGCGAAACTCTATGACATTGGCGCAGGTACGAACGAGATCCGTCGCTTCCTAATCGGACGGGAGTTGATGAAAGGATGAGTACGCCTCAACTGAAAACCAAACTCCTGCCGGATAGCAATGATGCGAAAACTTTCGCAGCGGCTAACCGGTCTCTCGTTGATCGACTGAAAGCAGACGTCGCGCAGGCGGCACTCGGCGGTAATGAAAAATCCCGCGCGCGCCACACATCACGCGGCAAACTTTTACCGCGCGACCGCGTACGTCATCTGCTTGATCCGCGCGCCCCGTTTCTGGAGCTTTCCCAGCTTGCCGCGAATGGCCTCTATGGCGAGGATATTCCGGGCGCAGGCATTGTCACAGGCATTGGTCAGGTCCACGGACGCCCCGTCATGATCGTAGCCAATGATGCGACGGTTAAGGGCGGCACTTACTATCCTATGACGGTAAAGAAGCATCTGCGCGCACAGGAAATTGCGCTGCAGAACCGCCTGCCTTGCATTTACCTCGTCGACTCCGGCGGTGCGAACCTGCCACATCAGGATGAAGTCTTTCCCGACAAAGACCATTTCGGCCGCATCTTCTTCAATCAGGCCAACATGTCCGCCAAAGGCATTCCGCAGATTGCCTGCGTGATGGGGAGCTGTACGGCGGGTGGCGCTTATGTGCCCGCCATGTCGGACGAGACCATCATCGTGCGCAATCAGGGCACAATCTTCCTTGCTGGTCCGCCTTTGGTGAAAGCCGCTACAGGCGAAGAAATCTCCGCTGAAGACCTTGGCGGCGGCGACCTCCACGGTTCCAAGTCCGGTGTCGTCGACCATGTCGCGGAGAACGATGAGCACGCGCTCTCGATTGTGCGCAGCATTGTTGCGACTCTGCCACCAGCTGCCGATCCAGGCCTCAATATGAAGCAGGGCAACGCGCCGCTTTATCCGGCAGAAGATTTATACAGCCTCATCCCGACGGATCTGCGAATGCAGATGGACGTGAAAGAGATCATTGCACGTCTGGTCGATGGCTCTGAGTTTCACGAATTCAAAGCCAATTATGGCAGCACGCTGGTTTGCGGTTTCGCGCATATCTGGGGCATGCCAGTCGCCATTCTCGGCAATAACGGCGTCCTCTATTCAGAGAGCGCACAGAAGGGCGCGCACTTTATTGAGCTCGCCTGCCAGAGACGCATTCCGCTTCTCTTCCTGCAGAACATTTCCGGCTTCATGGTGGGCGGTAAGTATGAGGCAGAAGGCATTGCCAAGCATGGCGCGAAGCTTGTGACAGCGGTCTCCACGGCGCAGGTACCGAAAATCACCGTTCTGATTGGTGGAAGCTTCGGCGCAGGCAATTACGGCATGGCCGGACGCGCCTACGAGCCGCGCTTCCTCTTCTCATGGCCGAACAGCCGCATCTCCGTCATGGGCGGCGAACAAGCAGCCAGCGTCTTGGCAACCGTGCACCGCGACGCGGACATATGGAGCGATGAAGACGCCGAGAACTTCAAGGCACCTATCCGCGAGAAATACGAGACCGAGGGCAACCCATGGTATGCAACGTCCCGCATCTGGGATGATGGCATTATCGATCCGGCACAGACACGAGATGTGCTCGGCCTCGCCTTCGCTGCAACGCTGAACGCGCCGATACCGGAGCGCGCTCAATTCGGCATTTTCAGGATGTGATGCGATGATCAGTTCTATTCTAATCGCAAATCGCGGCGAGATTGCCTGCCGTGTCATTCGTACCGCCCGCGAACTGGGTATCCGTACGATTGCCATCTTTTCCGATGCTGACGCAAATGCCCTTCACGTTCTGGAAGCGGACGAAGCCGTGCATATCGGCCCTGCCCCGGCGAGTGAAAGCTATCTCGTCGGCAGCAAGATCATCGAAGCCGCAAAACAAACCGGCGCAGATGCCATCCATCCGGGCTATGGTTTCCTGTCAGAGAACGCGGCCTTTGCTCAGTCGGTTATTGACGCCGGCATCATCTGGGTTGGCCCCAAGCCTAACAGCATCAACGCGATGGGCCTGAAAGACGCCGCCAAGAAGCTGATGCAGGAGGCAGGCGTGCCAACAACGCCGGGATATCTCGGCGAAGACCAGTCATCTGACACGCTGAAATCAGAGGCGGACAAAATCGGCTATCCGGTGCTGATCAAAGCGGTCGCTGGCGGTGGCGGCAAAGGCATGCGCAAAGTCGAACGGGGCGAAGATTTCCTCGAAGCGCTCGGCTCCTGCCAGCGTGAAGCGAAGTCCAGCTTCGGCGATGTTCGTGTTCTGCTGGAAAAATTCATCACCAATCCGCGCCATATCGAGGTGCAGGTGTTTGGCGACAGTCACGGCAATGTTGTCCATCTGTTCGAGCGCGACTGCACGCTTCAACGTCGCCACCAGAAAGTGATCGAAGAAGCTCCTGCCCCAGGCATGAGCCATGAAGCACGCGAGGCGATCTGCGCCGCCGCAGTGCGAGCGGCAAAAGCCGTGAATTATGTCGGCGCAGGCACGGTGGAATTCATTGCCGACGGGACCGGCACGCTGTCCGCTGAGACAACGTGGTTCATGGAAATGAACACCCGCCTCCAGGTAGAACATCCCGTCACCGAGGAAATCACAGGAATCGATCTTGTGGAATGGCAACTGCGCGTCGCCGCTGGCGAAGCTCTGCCAGTTCAGCAGGACGAAATCGAGATGGATGGCTGGGCCATGGAAGCCCGCCTCTATGCCGAAAATCCGGAAACCGGATTTCTGCCATCGACGGGTAAACTTGAAATCCTCGACCTGCCGTCTTTCGTGCGCGTCGACACGGGCGTTTATCAGGGAAGCGAAGTCTCACCTTATTACGACCCGATGATCGCCAAGCTGATTGCCTATGGCGAAACGCGGGATGACGCCCGTGAAACACTCGCCACCGCTTGCGGTGCCGTGGCAACATGGCCGGTGCGCAACAATGCCGGCTTCCTGACGACGCTCCTTCGTGAACCAGCGTTTGCAGAGGCTGAAGTCACCACGGGCTTCATCGAAGCGGAGGGCGCTCGTCTGACAGACAAGCCGGCACCATCGACAGAAGGCATAAGCGTCGTCGCGCTCCATCTGGAGCAGGAAATTACGCCCGCGAGCCTCTCCAGTACGGCACTCAATCCGTGGAGCCAGCTGGAAGGCTTCCGCCTCAACGCGGATCAGGATGTCGAAAGCTGGTTCTCTGTGGACGGAGAAATCGTATCTGTGAGCCGGACTGCAGATGAAGACTATTTTGAAGACAACCTGCTCGGCACTCCGGAAGGTTATCTGCTCATCGAAAACGGCTGGCCTTATCATGTAACCTGGCCGCAATTTGATGCTCAGAGCGCGGCTAGCGCAAGCGATGGGGCCATCATCTCACCGATGCCCGGCAAAGTGATTGGTCTGTTCGTCTCTGCAGGTCAGAGCGTGACGGCAGGCGAAAAGCTCGTCACGCTGGAAGCCATGAAGATGGAGCACAATCTGACCGCACCGTATGATGGCATAGTGGCGACGCTATCCGTCGCACAGAACGATCAGGTTGAAGAAGGCGCAGCCCTCATCACAATCGAACATAAAACGGACGAGGCGTAATCATGGCCGGAAAACATTTCGACGAATGGACTATAGGCGAGCGTATTCAGCATGATTTGCGCCGCACAGTGACAGAGACTGACAATCTCATGATGTGCGCGCTGACGCACAACCCGCAACCGCTGCACCTTGATAAAACCTACGCTGAATCAACAGAGTTCGGCCAGATTGTGGTGAATGGTATTTTCACGTTTGGACTGATGGTTGGAGTAACCGTAGGCGACACGACACTCGGCACACTCGTAGCTAATCTGGGCTATGACAAACTGGTCATGCCAAACCCGGTGTTTATCGGCGATACACTTCGCTGTGAGACAGAAATTGTCGAGCTACGCGAAAGCCGCTCGCGCCCAACCGCAGGCATTGTCACCTTCAAGCACATCATGCTCAATCAGGATGATAAGATTGTCTGCGAATGCCTTCGTATGGCCCTGCTGCACAAAAAGCCGAACTGATATGGAATTTCGTTCCTTACTCTTCGTACCAGGCGATCGTCCCGAGCGCTTCCAGAAAGCGCTCGATAGTGCTGCTGACGGCCTGATCATCGATCTTGAAGACTCAGTCGCGCCATCCAGAAAAGCAGATGCACGGGAAGCCGTGATAGAGAGCCTTTCTCTACCACGGTCCAAGCCGGTTTTTGTGCGCATCAACCCAATTTCCGCTGGCGGGCTTCAGACCGACCTTCCTGCTGTAATCAAGGCCAAGCCGGACGGCATTGTGCTTCCCAAGGCGGAAGGCGCGAAAGACGTACGCGATCTGACTGACGTGATGGGCGATACACCTGTCCCTGTCCTCCCGATCGCGACTGAGACGCCTCGTGCGCTGTTCAAGCTGGATACTTATGAAGACGTGAGCTCAAGCCTGTGCGGCCTCACATGGGGCGCAGAGGATCTTCCAGCGACAATCGGCGCTTCCAGCTCACGTGAGACTGATGGGCGCTACACGTCGCCCTTTGAATGGGTGCGCAGTATTGCCCTCTTCGCCGCCCATGCCGCAGGCGTTAAGGCCGTCGAGACAGTGTATCCCAATATCAAAGATATAGACGGGCTTTCGGCGTATGCCGCGCGTGCCCGACGGGACGGATTTACTGCGATGATGGCGATCCATCCATCTCAGTGCCAGATCATCAACGACGCTTTCACTCCGTCGGATGATGAGATCGCGCACGCAATGAAGATCATGGATGCCTTTCAGGAGAAGCCCGACGCGGGCGCACTTCAGATCGACGGGAAGATGGTCGATGCGCCACACGAGAAACAAGCTCGCAAACTGGTCGCTCAGTGGAAACAGCTTACCGGCCAAGCGTGATACTTCATATCTAAAGTTTCTTTGCTAAGCAACAAAAAAGCCCTCTGCTGTTATAGCGGAGGGCTTTTTATTGGGTGCGGGAGTAGGATTTGAACCTACGACCTTCAGGTTATGAGCCTGACGAGCTACCGGGCTGCTC
>QGCY01000085.1_pt1 | contig 23773 bp, 23 predicted proteins | sample 4708041 | NCBI WGS metagenome assembly QGCY01 (sample SAMN08941164, study PRJNA450518) | Sediment metagenome, whole genome shotgun sequencing project. | biome: grassland soil; feature: grassland; material: soil; isolation source: soil 14 days enrichment with methanethiol and mixed carbon source ... | reverse complement strand
ACCGCCGATACTTTAAACGCAATACCGCTAATCACGAAGACCATCCCGATAATCAGCGGAATAGATGCTTCGCCCGCTAAAGAAAGCTCACGCACAGTGTCAAAGCTCAAATCACCTGCCGCCCCGTAAATCAGTGAAATACCAAACAGCAATATCCCTGACGACAGCGCACCCAGGGTAAAATACTTAACTCCGGCCTCAGAGGAACGAAGGCCCGTCCGGCGAAAGGCTGCCAAAACATAAAGCGATAAAGACTGAAGCTCCAAAGCCACATAAAGAGAAAGAAAGTGATGCGCACTCACCATCAGTAATAAGCCAACCGCGGCAAACAAAATCAAAACCGGATACTCAAAACGGTTCATATTTTCCTGCACCAGATAACGAACCGAAAGCGCAATCGACGCCATCAATCCCAAGATCAGAAAAAATTTAACGCTCACACTAAACCCGTTCAACGCAAACATATCACCTAAAACAGGATCCGTGCTCCACCCGACACGGGTTAACAAAAACAACGTAATAAACAAAGCCCCAACCGAAAACCAGCTCAGCACGCGAGTGACTTCATTGCCCACAAAGGCGCCAACCATCAAAAAGCCCATCGCACAGATCGCTAAAAACACCTCAGGAATTAAGGGGATTAAATTCAATTCCATTACTCATGCACTCCTTCGGGCATAATCTCAATCATCTCTATTTCCGCGGACCCTGTTCGGGTTTGGTGATCCAACACCAACTTAGTCACCGATGGTGAAATGTCTTTCATAATAACACCCGGGAACACCCCTAGAATAATCGTCAAAATAGCCAACGGAATCAGCAACCAAACTTCACGGAGGCTCACATCAGACATCGCAGCCGCATCTTTATTCTCAGACGGGCCAAATACCACATTACGGTATAACCACAACATATAAGCCGCCCCCAAAATCACACCGGTTGCCGCCAAAGCCGCAATCAACGTGTTGGCCTGGAACGCCCCTAACAGAACCAAAAACTCACCCACGAACCCACTCGTACCCGGCAAACCAACCGAACCCAACATAAAGATCATAAACAAGGTCGCATATTTAGGCATGTTCTTCACAATACCGCCATAACGCCCCAATTCACGGGTGTGTAGGCGATCATAAACAACCCCGACACAAAGAAACAACGCACCGGAAATAATCCCGTGAGAAATCATTTGGAAAACCGCGCCTTCAACCCCTTGCTGGTTCAAGGAGAAAATCCCCAGCGTCACAAACCCCATATGTGCAACCGATGAATACGCAATCATCTTCTTCATATCTTGCTGAACCAAGGCCACCAAAGACGTATAAATAATCGCAATCACACTAAGCCAGAACACAAACGGCGCGAAATAAATCGATGCATCCGGAAACATCGGCAATGAAAAACGCAAGAACCCATATCCGCCCATTTTCAAAAGAACGCCAGCCAGAATAACCGATCCGGCCGTCGGAGCCTCAACATGGGCATCCGGCAACCACGTATGTACCGGCCACATCGGCATCTTAACGGCAAAGCTGGCAAAGACTGCAAGCCATAGCCAAATCTGAACATCTTTTGCAACCGGGCTGGCCATCAACGTCGGGATATCCGTGGTGCCAACTTGCACATAAAGCACCATAAGCGCCAACAACATCAAAACGGAGCCCAGCAATGTATAAAGGAAAAACTTATAAGATGCATAAACGCGGCGCGGCCCACCCCAAATTCCGATAATCAGAAACATCGGAATTAATACGCCTTCGAAAAACACATAAAAGAGCACCGCATCCAGGGCACAAAACGTACCAATCATAAAGGTCTCAAGCACGAGGAAGGCAATCATATATTCCTTCACGCGCTTGGTGATCGAAGACCAAGAAGCAATAATACAAATCGGGGTTAAAAAGGCCGCCAACAACACAAAGTAAAGCGATATGCCATCCACGCCCATATGATAAGAAATCCCCAAAGGCGTTAGCCAATCGGAAATCTCAACAAACTGGAAACCCGGATTAGATGAATCAAAATGCATCAACAAATAAACACCCAGCAACGCAACCGTCACCGATGTAAACACCGCAATATTCTTGGCGTTACGTGCAACCGTTTCTTCATCACCGCGCATCGCCGCCAGAAATATAATTCCGATCAACGGCACATACGCCATCACAGACAGAATGGGAAAATCAATCATCCGCCGTTAAAACCTCATACCCGATTTAAATAAGAACCAACTCACCGCGCCGATCACTGCCACAATCATGACAAAGGCATAGTGATAAATAAACCCTGTTTGAGCACGGCTCAGCGCACCGTAAATTTTGGAAGAAAGCCATGCGCTACCATCCGGGCCAAAACGATCAATAATGTTTTTATCACCCGCCCAGAACAAACGGCCCAATGCACGTGAAGGCCGCACAAACAGCTTGTCGTAAAGCTCGTCAAAATACCATTTATTGAACAGGAATGTATGCAAAGGCTTCATTCCTTTTTTCAGTGCTTCAACCGTATCAAACGATCCTCGGCCATACAGCGCATAAGCAAGCAAAATACCAAGAACACCGACAAATAAAGGAAGCTTCTTCACCCAAAATGGCGCGCCATGGGCCGCAGAAACTGTATCATTGGCGACAAGCACCTGAATACTGTTATTCCAAAAGGCATTATGTGCAAATTCCGCATCACCTTCATGTAAATCGCCTGCAGTTTCATCATGTGTATCGGCATGATGCGCCTTCGGGGCAGCATTATGTGTATCAAGTGCATCACCATGCCCGAATTCCTGTGAAGATTCCGCAACAACGGCGTGTCCTTCGCCATGCCCACCACCGGCAAATGAATTATAAAAGACCAAACCCGCAAACAAAGCACCGGCCGCCAAAATCAATAGCGGGCTCAACATCACTTTGGGTGATTCATGAATATGGCTCATCACTTTCTTAGAAGCACGTGGTTTACCATGGAAGGTCATCAGCAATAAACGCCACGTATAAAAGGCCGTCATAAAGGCCGCGGCAATCCCCATAACAAAAGCAAAATTACCAAACCAAGTATGATCCGCCCAAGCCGCTTCTAATACGAGGTCTTTCGAGAAATAGCCCGCGAACGGAGGAATCCCAGCCAGCGCCAAAGAACCAATCCACATAAAGGCGTAGGTATAAGGAATTTTTTTCCAAATTCCGCCCATATTACGCATATCTTGCTCATCACTCATGGCGTGGATAACCGACCCCGCACCCAAGAATAACAAAGCCTTAAAGAAAGCATGAGTCATCAAATGAAACATCGCCGCGCCATAAGCCGAGACACCCAAAGCAAAAAACATATAGCCCAACTGACTCATCGTCGAATAGGCAATCACGCGCTTAATATCAAACTGGGTCATCCCAATTGTCGCAGCCACAAAGGCTGTTAGACCACCCACCACTGTCACCACCATCAGGGCAATCGGGGCAAATTCATATAAAGGTGACATACGGGCAATTAAAAACACGCCAGCCGTAACCATGGTCGCAGCGTGAATAAGTGCTGACACCGGCGTTGGCCCTTCCATCGCATCAGGCAACCACGTATGTAATCCCAGTTGAGCAGACTTACCAATCGCCCCAACAAACAACAATAAGGCAATCGCCGTTAAAGCATGAAACGAATAACCAAATAATTCCAGCTGATCATTGGCGTGTTCTTGAACATTCGTAAAAATGTCAGAAAACTGGATAGAGCCAAACACCACAAACAAGGCCATCATCCCAAGCGCCAGACCAAAATCTCCGACCCGGTTCACAACAAACGCTTTTTGCGCAGCTGCATTCGCAGAATGCTTATGATTCCAAAAACCAATCAACAGGTAAGACGCCAACCCAACCCCTTCCCAACCGAAGAAAAGCTGAAGCAAATTATCGGCGGTAACCAGCATTAACATAGCAAAAGTAAACAAGCTCAAATACGACATGAAACGCCCACGCGCGTCATCGTGACTCATATATCCCAGCGAATAAATATGCACACATGCCGATACAATCGTAATCACGTTAAGCATAATCACCGATAATGTATCAAAGCGCAGCGCCCAAGAAACCTCAAAACTACCCGACGTAATCCACTCACCCAGCGACAAGACATAGCTTTCACCACCCAAGGCCACCTTGAAAAACAAACCAATCGAACATAAAGCCGCAATCACAATCGCCGAACATGTAACAATTTGCGCACCACGATGCCCTAAAGCGTTGCCAAAGAAAAAGGCAATCACAAACGCAAACAGCGGAGAAAAGACAGCTAAATATTCCATACGACTACCCCTTCAGCCCTGCGATATCTTCAACCGCGATGGAGCCTTTATTTCGGAAGAACACCACCAAAATCGCCAAGCCAATCGCCGCCTCAGCGGCCGCCACAGTCAAAACGAACATGGTAAAGACCTGCCCTTGCACACCGTCCCATAAATTTGAAAAAGTCACAAAATTAATATTAACCGCCAGCAACATTAGCTCAATCGACATTAAGATAACGATCATATTTTTACGGTTCAAAAAGATACCAAAGACCCCAACCGTAAATAAAAAACCTGCTAACACCAGATAATGAAAAATGCCAATCTCTAACATCTGCGTTATGCCCCTGTTCCGGTTGTCACTTTACGTACTTCCATCGCTTCAGATGGTTTACGAGAATGCTGAGCCGCAATATTTTGGCGACGAACACCGGGGCGGCGGCGATGCGTAAGCACAATAGCCCCAATCATCGCAACAAACAAAACGAGCCCCGCTGTTTGAAAGGGTAACAAATAATCCGTGTAAAGAACCATGCCCAATGCAAGCGTATTATCAACACTGGCCCCGGTCACGACAGCCTCCGAAGGCGTAAGCACCATACCGCTATAAAGGAAGATAAGCTCTGCCAACAGCAAAGCCCCGATGCCCAACCCCAAAGGCACATATTGCATCGCACCTTTACGAAGACTGGAAAAATCAACCTCCAGCATCATCACAACAAACAGGAATAAAACCGCCACCGCGCCGACATAAACGATAACCATCAAAAACGCGATAAATTCGGCGCCTTGCAAAACAAACAGGCCTGCCGCATTAAAAAAGGCCAGCACCAGCCACAAAACCGAATGCACTGGATTGCGCGCCGTAATCACCATCAAGGCGCTCAACGATACAATTCCGGCAAATAAATAGAAGGCAACAGCCTGAACCACCATGATTGAAATCTCTTTATTTTAAAGGCGAAAAACCTTACAAGATGCCCCTACTTTTTAATCGCTTCGCGTCCAGACCGCAAGCCCATAACACAAGAAAAAACAAGATATCTCATTAAAACTTCGTGATTTTTATAGAGGTGACATAAAACAGCTCACAAGCACCGTTCCCCGAATCCTTACGCGTCACAGAACTATTCCAGTAATAGCCATCTTTTGCTGATACATTCACCAAATAGCCCCGCATATCAACCACATCACCTTTTCTCACACGCTTGAGCTGATCATTGACTTCATCAGAAGCAGGAATAATATGCGTATTAGCACTATTATTTTTAATGTCTGACGGGGATATCGGCGGCGGATTTTTGTAGCGATAGTGATAAAAACGCCCACTTTGTGTAATTCTAAGCTGCTTAAGCGGCAATGGGTTAGACATCGGCCCCCAGCCTAAAGCCAAATCAACTGGCGATAAATCCGATTCTCTGCCGGTTGAGTAATTTTTCTTGGCTAGAACCAACGCTTCAATATGATAAAGAAAAGTAGGCTGTAGCGTATAACCATCAATCACAATAGGATCGGATTGAAACACAAAAGCAGCCTGATTAGGTTCCGACTTTGCAAGACGCTTGGGCGGCAAACGATCAAAAACATCACCAACGAACCAGTTGTAACCGGCCCAAAGCCCACCTAACGTCAAAAGAAAAAGAAAAAAACGAGACATCAAACGCCCTTAACGATAAGGAGCGTCCGCCGCAATATTACGCGCGATCTGAGCTTCCCAACGATCTCCGTTATCAAGTAGTTTTTCTTTATCATAGAACAGCTCTTCGCGGGTTTCGGTAGCAAATTCAAAATTCGGACCTTCAACAATCGCATCAACCGGGCATGCTTCCTGACACAAACCACAATAAATGCACTTGGTCATATCAATGTCATAACGACTAGTACGACGAGAGCCATCTTCACGTGGCTCCGCCTCAATCGTAATCGCCAATGCTGGGCAAATCGCCTCACATAATTTACAGGCAATGCAGCGTTCCTCACCATTTGGATAGCGACGCAACGCATGTTCACCGCGAAAACGTGGAGAAATAGGCCCTTTCTCATACGGATAATTAATCGTCACCCGTGGCATGAAAAAGATGTATTTAAGGGTAAGCAAAAACCCTTTTACAATCTCAACCAATAAAAACGAACGTGTTAAATGCTGAATATTCATCTTAATCTCTATTCTCTATCTAAGGCAGCGCATCAAATGTAATTAAAATGCCGGCAGTTGCCACAACCCAAATCAACGTTAATGGCAAGAAAATCTTCCAGCCCAAGCGCATCAGCTGATCATAACGAAAACGCGGCAGTGTCCCACGAGACCAAATAAAGAAGAACAACACCAGTGCCGTCTTCAGTGAAAACCATACCATACCAGGCACAAAAGCCAAAAACGACATCCCAAACGGTGGCAACCACCCTCCCAAGAATAAAGTCGTGGTAATCGCGCTCATCAAAATCATATTAGCGTATTCACCAAGGAAGAACATCGCATAAGTCATCGAGGAATACTCAACCATAAAGCCGCCGGTAATTTCAGATTCACCTTCCGGCAAGTCAAACGGTGCGCGATTGGTCTCCGCCAAGATCGAAACCAAAAAGACAATAAACATAGGAAACAGCCAAAGCTGCATCCAAAACGGACGAGGCGCGAGGACGATTTCCTGTAAATTCAATGAACCAGTACAAAGCAATACCGTCACAATAATCAAGCCCATCGAAACTTCGTAACTGACCATCTGAGAAGCCGAGCGCAAACCGCCCAAAAACGCATAGCGTGAATTCGAAGCCCAGCCAGCCATAATCACGCCATAAACCCCCATCGAGGAAACAGCCAATAAATACAAAACACCAACATTCAAATTGGCCAGCACCCAGCCCTTATCAAAAGGAATGACCGACCAAGCAATCAACGAAAGAGCAAACAGCATCATCGGCGCCAGCAAAAACACGCCTTTGTTGGACTGCGAAGGAATAATAGTTTCTTTGGAAAGCAATTTGATACCGTCAGCAATCGGCTGCAACAAGCCAAAAGGCCCGACCGTCATCGGCCCTTGGCGACGTTGAATGGCGCCCAACACTTTGCGTTCTGCATAAGTAAGATAAGCAACGGATAACAAAACACCGCCCGTAATCAACACGATATAAAGAACCGTCCAAAACGCCCAAATAGAATATGGATGCATAATTAAATCCATCATGATGCCATCACCTTCGCCAAATCTAATTCCAATGCTGTCATGTCACGAAAATAGTTACCGTGAGGAAGCAAATCCCAATCACCAGCACCATCTCGTTGAACTAAGAATGTCCCGTAATAAGCCTGCATATGATCAGAACTCTCAACAGGTTTAATCATCGCTAAATCTGTAAAACAAAATTGCTCCAACGTTATCCCGTCAAGGATAGTAAACTGAATGCCCTCGACTTGATTTAAATGGGTGGCGCCCTTCACCGAGACAAAGAAAGATATAGCCTGAATATTTTCCGGCACTTTATCCAACCAAACCTGGAGGTCTTCATCCTCAAAGTCGGAGCCACCACTATGGTGATCACCGCTATGTTGGACAATCGCACGATACACATCACGCTTCGGATCTTGAGGAGTAATCATATCAATGACGTGCCCCTCTTTCGAAATCAACGCACAGGATAAATCAACATCATGCACATTTGGCATTGCCCCCGAAGGACTATCAGAGCGACCGACATCCCAAGAAAGGCCCGCCAAGATTTTCTTACTTATATTATCAACCGAGAACTGCATCAAATTTACGCAGCCTCCTCTTTCAGTTTGTCTGCAATAAATTGCGCTAAATTAGGCTCAAAGAAATCAGGACCTTTCATGACCTTGCCGTCGCTCTCGCGGCGGATAGGCTTACCATCCGCGCCCAGTTTACTCATGTTAGAGCGATGAACTTCTTCAAACGCAACCGTCTTAACATCTTGCAACCCAAACGACAAAAACGCACCATCCAAAACATATTGAAGGTCAATCAAAGCATCAAGCGTTTCAACCATATCATCGGTTTCCAACGCTTCTTTCAGCTCATCCAACTCTTCGGCCAGCAAATTAATACGAAGACGGCGAGTCTTTTCATCCGATAAAGTTTGCTCAGTCTCAACCGGCAAACCATAGGTTTCATGAAATTCCTGAACTTGGTCTAGTGTTGATCTCTTGCTCATCTTACTCAGCAGCCTCCAGATATTGATCGGTTGAAAAAGCGCTATCGCATTCACGCATCGTATTTGAGGCGCGGCAAATTGCATTGGTTAAATAGAAATGACGAACAGGCAAGCCAAAACCTTCTTTTTTGACCTTCGCGGCCTTACCAAAAGACTTCCACTCAACCGCGGTCAAAGCATCTTCTTCTGATAAGAAAGGCCATTCATCAAAAATACGAGCCCGCAATGCAGCTTGCGTATTATAAGGCAGCGCCTTGCCTAAAGTATCAGACAAAGCCCGTAATATCGCCCAGCCTTCGCGCGCATCACCCGGAGGCGTCACCGCACGACGCGCAGATTGCACCCGCCCTTCGGTATTGACGAACAAGCCATCTTGCTCGGTATAAGCTGCAGCCGGTAAAACCACATCGGCGCGCTGCGCCCCGTGATCGCCATGATGCCCGATATAAACCGTAAAACATTTCCAGCCAATTTCAGCACGCGCATTAAATTCATCGGCCCCCAATAAGAATAACGCCTTAACAGAGCCATCTTTCGTGCCGTCAATAATATCAGCAAAAGCTTTACCTTTTTTCTGTGGCACAAAACCGATATCAAGCGCCCCTGTACGGGATGCGGCATTTTGCAACACGTTAAAGCCATTCCAGTCTTTACGTACAATTTTCAGTTTTTCTGCCGCCTCGAAGCATAAAGCCTGCACCGCCAGCGCATCAGAGCGCACAAACGCCCCAGCCCCGACAATCATCACCGGACGCTGAGCATCTTTTAATATCTTTGCAAAACCCGAACGCGCTTTCATCAAGCTTTCCAAATCTTGTGGGCCTGTGCCTAAATGCTCATACTTATAAGTCAGATCACACGCTTCACCGATCAAACCAATTTTGGCGCCATTCTCACGCACCGCCTTGCGGATACGGGTATCAACCAATGTGCCTTCCCAGCGAGGGTTAGTCCCGACCAGCAAAATCGCATCGGCTGATTCCAAAACTTCGATGCCACTATTCATGACATAACCTGCGCGCTGCGCATTATCGATTAAAGAACCATCCGTACGGCAATCCATATGAGGAGAGCCAAGTGATTCCATCAGATCTTTCATCGCGACCATTTCTTCGACCGAAGCCAAATCACCGGCCAAAGCCGCAACTTCGTCACCGCTTACACGGGAAAGCTTCTTACGAATTAAGTCAAAGGCTTCATCCCAGCTTGCTTCACGTAAGGCACCCTTTGCCTTATCGCGCAAGTAAGGGCGATCCAATCGGGCTTTACCCAACCCGTCATAAGAAAAACGAGATCGATCATTAATCCATTCTTCGTTCACTTCTTCATGCAAGCGCGGCAAGATTCGCATGACTTCACGCCCACGAACATCGGCACGAATATTACAGCCAACCGCATCATGCACATCAATCGTATCGACTTTGCGAAGCTCCCAACTGCGTGCTTTAAACTGATAAGGCTTGGAAGTAAGCGCACCAACAGGGCAAACATCAATCAAATTACCGGAAAGCTCTGTATCCACCACTTGATCAATGAACGTTCCGATCTCGGCTTCTTCGCCGCGGTTAAATTGACCCAACACGGGTGAGCCTGCAATTTCCTCGGCAAAGCGCACACAACGGGTACAATTAATACAGCGAGTCATCACCGTATCAACCAAAGGCCCTAGCTCTTTATCTTTAACGGCGCGTTTATTCTCATGATAGCGCGATCGATCATTACCATAGGCCACGGCCTGGTCTTGCAAATCACATTCACCGCCCTGATCACAAATCGGGCAATCCAGCGGGTGATTGATCAACAGCATTTCCATCACGCCTTTACGGGCTTGTTTGACCATGGGGCTATCCGTCTTAACCACCATGCCTTCACCGCACGATAAAGCGCAAGAAGCTTGGGGTTTAGGCGGGCCGCCTTCGACCTCGACCAAGCACATACGGCAATTGGCGGGGACACTTAAACGGTCGTGATAGCAAAAGCGGGGGATCTCAACACCGATCTGCTCAGCCGCTTGCAAGATACTGGTTCCTGGCTCGACTTCGACCTCGATATCGTTAATGGTAAGTTTGGGCATCGAAAAGTTCTTGATTTTTTCAGTTGAAAATATGCGTTGGCATCTATTTAATCAGCCACGCACTATAGATCAATACAATAAAAAGTAAAAAGATGCCATACCGCACCGAAGTTTTAGCCCACAAAGATGATGGCCGAGCCCTGACATTAAAGAACCGCTTGAAAAAGCAGGGAATTGAAACCGACATCAGTGTCTTGGATGTTTACACCTCTGAAAGTCAGGCAATTACGCAAGATGCCTTTATCCAAAGCGTTTGCAACCCCATCACCCAACAAGCCAACCCACAGCTAAATGGCTTTGACTGGGCGCTAGAGATCGGCTTTTTGCCCGGAGTTACCGATAATGTCGGCCACACCGTCAAAGAATTAATTGATCTGATCGAGCCTGAGAATCAAGAACCATGCTATAGCGCTCGCCTATTTTTATTCAAAGGCGGCAATCTAGATCGCCCCGCGATCGAGTCGCTGGCAAAAACCATGTCAAACGCCCTCATTCAGCGAATCACGATCAAAAGCGCCGAAGAATTCGCTAATGATAACGGTATGGGAATTACCCTGCCAGTGGTCAACCTAACCCATCAAGGCACCATCGCCGATGAAGTCGACCTCAATGTCAGTGATGACGACCTTGAAACCCTCAGCGCCAAGGGCATCCCAAACGCCGATGGCTCCCGCCGCGGGCCTTTAGGCTTACCCATGCCATATATCAAAGCCATCCAAGCCTATTATAAAGACCTAGGCCGCAATCCAACCGATATCGAGCTTGAGACACTAGCCCAAACATGGTCGGAACATTGTAAGCACACGATCTTTGCCTCCCCCATCGATGAGATTAAAGACGGGCTGTATAAACATTATATCAAGCGCGCAACCAAAGAAATTCGCGAAGCCAAAGGCGAAGACGATATTTGTGTTTCTGTCTTTTCAGATAACGCCGGCGGCATTATCTTTGATGATAATTATCTAATTACCGATAAGGTTGAGACTCATAATTCCCCTTCTGCGCTTGATCCGTTTGGCGGAGCCATCACCGGTATCGTCGGCGTAAACCGCGATTGCATGGGCTTTGGCCAAGGTGCAAAACCGGTCATTAACCGCTATGGCTATTGTTTGGCCGATCCACGCACCAGCCCCGAACTTTACCGCGATAAAAATAAAACCATCTCGGTATTATCACCTGAAACCATTATGAATGGCGTAATCGCCGGCGTTGAATCGGGCGGTAATTGCTCCGGCATCCCTACGCCACAAGGCTTTGCCTATTTTGACGATCGTTTTGTGGGTAAACCATTGGTATTCGTGGGGACAATCGGCCTGATCCCGCGCATGATCAATGGTAAACCCGGGCATGAAAAATGTGCACAGCCTGGGGATAAAATCGTAATTGCCGGCGGTCGCGTTGGCCGTGACGGCATCCATGGCGCCACCTTTTCATCCGTAGCACTGGATGAAGGCTCCCCCGCGACGGCAGTTCAGATTGGCGACCCGATTACTCAGAAAAAAATGTCGGACGCCATCATTAAAGAGATTCGCGATCTCGGCCTTTATAGTGCCATTACCGATAACGGCGCGGGCGGCATGTCTTCTTCAATCGGTGAAATGGCTGAACAATCTGGCGGTTTTCACGTAGAACTTGAAAAAGTACCCCTAAAATATCCCGGCATGGCACCTTGGGAAATCTGGATTTCCGAAAGCCAAGAACGCATGACCATGGCCGTGCCCCCTGAAAATGTAGACAAGCTTTTGGCCTTATTTGAAAAACGCGGCGTCGAAGCCGCCGTCGTTGGCACTTATACCGACTCAGGTAACGCTTACATCACCTATGATGATAAGCCCGTGATGGATATGGCAATGGCGTTCCTGCATGACGGGAACCCTGAAACCCCGTTGACCACCAGCTTCACCCGTGGCGGCGAATCTGAGCCTGAACTGGCTGAGCCAACAGACCACACCGCAACGCTGGAAAGCATGCTGGGTCGCCTTAATATTTGTTCCAAAGAATTTATCTCCAGCCAATATGATCACAATGTTCAAGGCAGCGCTGTCCTTGGCCCGTTACAAGGCAAGGGCCGCGTCTATGCTGAGGCCACCATCAGCAAACCAGTCCTCAGCAGCGAAAAAGGTGTCGTCCTATCCCAAGGCCTCGCCCCACGCTATAGCGATATTGACACCTATCACATGGCAACCGCCGGATTGGATATGGCAGTCCGTAACGCATTGGCAGCCGGTTGTGACTTAGAACAACTAGCGCTGCTGGATAATTTCTGCTGGTGCTCCTCTGACGAAGCTGAGCGTTTAGGTCAGCTCAAACGCGCAGTCGAAGCCATCTACGATATGGCAGTGCTATACGGCACGCCCTTTATCTCTGGTAAAGACAGCATGTTTAACGATTTCAAAGGCTTTGATGGCGATGGCAATCCTGTCAAAATCTCGGCTCCGCCAACATTGCTGGTCAGCTCGATCGGTGTGATCCCCGATGTGCAGCAATCAGTTTCACTTGCCCCGAAAGCGGCCGGTGATCTGGTCTATCTATTGGGCCAGACCAAGGACGAGTTAGGCGCCAGCGAATATTACGACATGTTGGGTCATCTAGGTGACAACGTCCCGCAAACAGATGGTAATGCCAATTTATATATGTATCGCTTGCTCAACCGTGCGAACAGAAAATCTCTGATCGCATCGGCGCTAGGCGTCAATCACGGCGGTTTGGGTGTTACACTGGCCAAAAAAGCCATCGCAGGTGGTTTCGGGATGGATATTGATTTATCTCACATCGATCTGCGCGCAGACAAAGCCCTCTATTCCGAAAGCACCGGCCGCGTTGTCGTCACCGTTGCCCCACAAAACAAAGAAGCCTTTGAAAAAGTCTTCAAAAAATACAGCTACCTCTATCCGATCGGGCAAGTATCGTTTACCGAAAAATTGAATATTAAAAACATATTAAGCGCCGATCTTCACAAACTAGAAGAAGCATATAAAGCGCCATTAAGGGACTACTAATCATGAGTGCAAAAGTCATCGTCTTATCCGGCTACGGCCTGAACTCCGAAGAAGAAACCCTCTACGCCTTTACCTATAACGGCTTTGAAGGCGATATCGTTCATATCAATGATTTAATTGAAAATCCTAACCTATTGGATCAATATCAAGTCATGGCAGTTCCGGGTGGTTTTTCATACGGCGACGACACGGGCTCCGGTAACGCCTTTGCGCAAAAAATGCGTTTATCCCTACAGGAACATCTACAAGCCTTTATTGAGCGTGACACCCTGACCATCGGCATTTGCAATGGCTGTCAGATTTTGGCTAATCTAGGCGTCGTACCCGGCACCCGCGAAGTTGCCGTCACTTATAACGCGACCAATCGGTATCAATGCCGCTGGATTGATTTAAAAATCAACAATCAAAACAACTCACCTTGGCTGAAGGACATTGAAACCTTGCACATTCCTGTCGCTCATGGCGAAGGCCGCTTTATGATGAGCGATGAAACTTTGCAAAAGCTCACCAGCAACAACCAAATCGGCGCGCAATACGTGAAACCCGATGGCAGCTTAGCGGGCGAAGAATTCCCCTATAATCCGAACGGTTCTTTGAATGATATCGCAGCCATCACCAATGACAAAGGCAACGCCCTTGTCATCATGCCCCACCCTGAGCGCGGTATGTTCAGCTGGCAACGCGATGATTTTGACATTCTTAAAGACGAAGCCCAACGCAAAGGCGAGAGCCTTACAGAGCCCAGCGATGGCCTGCAGATCTTTGAAAATGCCGCTCGCTATTTCGGAATCATCAAAAAAGAAAAAGCAGCCTAAGCACTAACCATTGAATTGCAGCTGAATAGTATCAATAAATTCTTCCTCAATTATCGAGGCATAAGAAACAATATCAAATTCATATTGAGAGATCATGATAAGCTAACATCACGAAGATCAACACCATGTTAAGGCTAAAGCTCATCTAAAATATTCATACTCCAAACAATTAGAAAACCGTTCATCCAACAGATCTTCCATCATCGGCTGCAATTTTTGCTGCCCTTGCGACGTAAATCCGTTAAAAAAAACCTTCCCCTTCTCACCCTCATGCGGCAAGAATTGTGCAGCATGTTCAAAAATGCCCGTCACCAAAGGACGAGAAAAGTGACACCCCCTCAAATCAGAGCGAACTTCAAAAAAATTAAAGCTTAAGACACCAAGATCATAATCAATATCGAGCGTAGATAAAGCAGCAACAACCTCTTCATCCAACCTTAAAGCCGCAACATGAGATACCCTTTGCACACGCGGTAATTTTATAAATTCAAAACCACTTAGGTCAATGTAGGCAAGCTTCAAAGCCTGCACATCCGCACAGGGCAAAATAACAACTTCATAATTATCACTCATGAAGGCACCCTACGAAAGAAATGGAAGTTATGTCAATTATTTTCGAAGTTTAACAGCTGTACCAGTGGCTGATACCGCAATCATAGAGCCCTTTTGCCCCATAACCTGACAATCAAACTTAATCGCAACAATGGCGTTTGCGCCTTTTGCCATCGCTGATTCGGTCAGATCACGAATAGCTTCTTGGCGGGCTTCCGTCAGGGTTTGTTCATAAGCACGACTACGTCCACCGAAAAAGTCCCGCATACCGGCAAAAAAATCTTTAAACACATGCGCGCCAACAATAGCATCACCACTTACCAATCCCTCATAGGATACAATCTCCATCCCAGCGATCGTTTCTGTTGTACTTAAAATCATGCTGCAGCCTTTCTATATTCCATGATGCGGCGCTCCATCTCTGGGCGGAAATGGCGGATCAACCCCTGCACCGGCCAAGCCGCCGCATCACCTAACGCACAAATCGTTTTCCCTTCGATTTCTTTGGTAACATCCCAAAGCATATCAATCTCATCTACGCTGGCTTGCCCTTTAACCATACGAGTCATCACACGCCACAACCATCCTACACCTTCACGGCACGGCGTACATTGACCACAGCTTTCATGCTTATAAAAATAGGATAATCGAGCAATCGCATAGATAATATCGGTCGATTTATCCATCACGATTAAGCCTGCGGTTCCAAGGCCGGAGCCAGCCTCTTTCAGCGAGTCAAAATCCATATTCACGTTATCACAAATTGACTTAGGCAATACCGGTGTAGATGATCCCCCCGGTATCACCGCAAGCAAATTATCCCAGCCACCACGGACCCCGCCACAATGCTTCTCGATAAGCTCCCTCATCGGGATGCCCATCTCTTCTTCGACATTGCAAGGCTGGTTCACATGACCAGAGATACAAAAAAGCTTGGTGCCGGCATTTTTCTCGTCACGGCCAAGCCCCGCAAACCAAGCCCCACCGCGACGCAAAATAGTAGGCACACTGGCAATCGTTTCCACATTATTCACCGTCGTCGGGCATGAATATAAACCCGCCATCGCCGGGAAAGGCGGTTTATTACGCGGCTGACCTTTTTTACCTTCGATTGATTCAATCAACGCGGTTTCTTCACCGCAAATATAAGCGCCCGCCCCGCGGTGAACCACCACGTCAAAATCCCATCCGGATTTTGCTGCGTTTTTACCCAACAAGCCTGTTGCATAGGCTTCATGAATAGCCTGCCAAAGCGCCGAGCCTTCATTATAAAACTCACCACGCACATAAATATAAGCCGTATGCGCCCCCATCGCAAAGCCTGCCAATAACGCACCTTCGATCAGCTTATGAGGCTCATTACGCAAAATATCACGATCCTTACACGTACCTGGCTCAGACTCATCAGCGTTAATCACCAAGAAATGGGGCTTCCCATCATCCTTCGGCATAAAGGACCATTTCAAACCGGTTGGAAAACCAGCACCACCACGGCCACGCAAACCAGAAGCCTTAACCTCATCAATGATCCAAGCAGGCCCTTTTTTGATAAAGTCCTTTGTTTTATCCCAATCGCCACGCGCTTTGGCAGATTTTAAATCTGCGCCTTCCCAGCCATATAAATTGGTATAAATGCGGTCACTATCTCTAAGCATCTCTTCGCCCTATTTTACAGTCTTATGATACGACTTTTAGTTTCTTAGCATGTTCCTCAAGGGTCGTTGGCCCCGACAAAGCCATTGAACATTTCCGCCCCTTTTGAGAGCCAATCTTCGGCTTCATCCCTTGCCCTAAAATTTCAATCAACTCGGCCATGCTTTCCGCCGTTAAATCTTCGTAATAATCATCATTGATCTGAACCATCGGTGCATTAACGCATGCGCCCAAACACTCAACTTCCATCATGGTAAATTTACCATCCGGCGTTGTTTCGTTCATATCAACGCCCAGCTTATCCTTGCACGATTTTACAACCGCATCAGAGCCATTCAGCCAACAAGGTGACGTTGTACAAATCTGAATAAGATGCTGCCCCACCGGTGCCAAATTATACATCGAATAAAAAGTCGCAACTTCGTAAACCTTAACCGGAGGCATATCCAAAATATCAGCAATATGATCCATCGCCGCGCGCGGGATCCATCCGCCGTAAACAGGATCGGCCTTAGCCCCCTCGGCTCCGACTTGGCGTTGCGCCAAATCCAACAAAGGCATCACAGCCGATTGCTGTTTCCCCGCAGGATAAAGAGCAATAATCTCTTTTATCTTTTTCTGATTGGCTTTGGTAAACTCAAAGCTCTCAGGTTGATAATCCGCATGTAATTCAAATGGCTTTTTCATACTGAACTCTTTTGCTTTTCTATCGCTATTTCATAGTAACGAGACAATAAAACCGTCGAAACCGTAATCATAAAAACATTAAATACGAGCTCCACAACAGGCTGGATAAAGGCCGCGAACGGAACAAACTGAAGCAAAAAAATAACAATCCCTAGAACAAGCGCAACAGGTAAAATTACACGCCAAAAGAACGACCAAGACGACCCAAAAAACTTAAGCAACAACCCTTGAGATAAGTCATCGCCATCCTTAAGGGTTAAGTTTTCACCAATCGCTTTACCAGGCAAACAAAACATAACTCTAGTGATATAGATCATTAAAAAAGCAATATACGCAATCGTAATAATAACCATGGGAATAGCAACAAGCGGAGCCTGTGGAATCACAAATTGCCCCAAAATAATGGCAAAAACCATATAAACAATACTAACCAGAAAGATAACCAATATCACCTTTGCCCAAAGCCAAACAAAGCCCTTTTGTTCTTCCGTCAATTTGAACGGATTAACAAAAGCCTCATCAAATTTTCCTTTTAAAAAAGCCCGATGCCATGAATAGGCATAGCAAATAAAAACATAAGACGATAAAAAAGATAAAATGACAGATGCCATTCCCTTAATCATCTGAGCATCCCAAAGCTGAATAACAATTTGAAATCCAATAATCAAAAATACCAAAGGCAGCAAAGGAACAAAAAAGCGCCATACATACTCTTTATTATCCAAAACAAACGATAAGCAACGCTTCATTTCATCGCGACCATTAATATCCGAAAAATCGGCGCGCGTCAGGCGCTTAAACTTACGTTCAATCATCGATCAATCTCCCCGAACACAATATCAAGGGAACCAATGATCGCGACGGAGTCAGCCAATTGGTGACCTTTACTCATAAAATCAAAGGCTTGCAAATGCGCAAAACCGGGCGCGCGAATGTGGCATCGATACGGACGGTTTGTCCCATCTGCCACCAAATACACGCCAAACTCACCTTTTGGCGCTTCAACAGGCACATAAGCCTCACCGGCGGGAACGTGATAGCCCTCGGTAAACAGCTTAAAGTGATGGATCAACGCTTCCATCGACGCCTTCATCTCAGCACGCGGTGGCGGCGTAACTTTGTAATCATTGGTGCGCACCGGCCCATCGGTCTCACGCAGCTTGGCAATGGCTTGCTTCATAATGCGGATGGATTGGAACATTTCCTCCATACGAATTAAATAGCGCGCATAACAATCGCCTGTCTTACCGACCGGCACATCAAAATCAAACTCTTCATAACTATCGTAAGGCTGGCTCTTACGCAGATCCCACGCCACGTCTGAGCCCCGCAGCATCGGGCCGCTAAAGCCCCAATCCAGAGCCTCGGCTTTACTCACCACACCGACATCAACCGTACGCTGTTTAAAGATCCGGTTTTCAGTCAGCAAGTTACTAAGGTCATTCAAATGCTTTGGCAGATCCTCGCACCAGCTTTCAATATCTTCTAACAAGCCATCAGGCACATCTTGCGCCACACCGCCGGGACGGAAATAATTGGCGTGCAATCGTGCACCACACACGCGCTCATAAAACTCCATCCCTTTTTCACGCTCTTCAAAGCCCCAAAGCGCTGGCGTAATCGCCCCCACATCCAAGGCAAAGGTCGTGATATTCAAGATATGGTTTAAAATCCGGCCAATCTCACAAAACAAAACACGGATATATTGTCCGCGCTTTGGCACGGTAATTTTCAATAGCTTTTCCACTGCCAACGCAAAAGCATGCTCCTGATTCATCGGAGCCACATAATCCAGCCGGTCAAAATACGGCAAAGCCTGCGTATAGGTTTTATACTCAATCAGCTTTTCTGTACCGCGGTGAAGCAAGCCAATATGCGGGTCTGCACGCTCAACCACTTCGCCTTCCATCTCAAGCACCAGGCGCAACACGCCGTGCGCCGCAGGGTGCTGAGGGCCAAAATTCATCGTAAACGGTCGAATTTGTGTCTCACCCGCCATTTCGACATTCTCGCTATGTGCTTTGCTTAATACATCACCCATGGCTATTTGGTCTCTTTCTGTGCTTGTGCTACGCCGCGATAACCGTACTCAGGCTGCATGGCTTTTTCATCTCCGGGTAACATCATATCGGTCATTCCCTCCCAAGGAGAAAGATTATCAAAACGACGAAAATCCTGAACCAGTTTCACTGGCTCATAAACCACACGTTTAAGCTCCTCATCATAGCGAACTTCTTTATACCCACTCAAAGGAAAGTCTTTACGCTGCGGATGGCCTTCAAAACCATAATCAGTCAAAATGCGGCGCAGATCCGGGTGACCTGAAAAATAAACACCATACATGTCAAAGACTTCACGCTCAAACCAGCCTGCGGAGCTAAACACCCCGGTCATGCTCGGGACAAGCTCATCATCATTAACCAGCACTTTTAACCGCGCACGATGATTATGACGAATGGAGAGTAAGTGATAAACAATCTCAAAGCGCTTGGCGCGATCCGGATAATCAACCGCGGTAACATCAATTAATTGATTTAAGTTCACTTCTTTATCATCACGCAAAATAGACATGACCTTAATCAGGTTATCGACAGACACGCTCAAGCATAGCTGGTCTTGCTGAAACTCAGCCACAACACCATACTCTTCCAGCTCCTCAACGATATAATCGGCTAGGTCCTTCAGCGCCTCGCTAATCACGATATGATCTGTCTTATCGGGCAATTCTTGTGTCCTCGCGTTGAATTTTCTTTTGCAACTGCAATAAACCGTAGACCAAAGCCTCCGCGGTTGGCGGGCACCCCGGCACATAAATATCAACCGGCACCACACGATCGCAACCGCGCACCACGGAATAGCTATAATGGTAATAACCACCACCATTCGCGCATGACCCCATCGATACAACCCAACGAGGCTCAGGCATCTGGTCATAGACCTTACGCAAGGCTGGCGCCATCTTATTGGTCAACGTCCCAGCCACAATCATAACATCAGATTGACGAGGGCTGGGGCGCGGAATAATCCCAAAACGGTCAAGGTCATAACGGCTCATGTAAGAATGAATCATCTCAACCGCGCAACAAGCCAGACCAAACGTCATCGGCCATAAAGACCCTGTCCGCGCCCAATCGAACAAAGAATCTGCTGAGGTAAGCAAAAAGCCTTTTTCTTCCAATGTTTTGGAAATCGCCGCAGGCACAACATCTTGCTGATCGGCTGGCGGCAACGCAGACACATCGGTCTGAAAAGAATAAGAAGGCGCGCTAATAACTTTACGATCGTGACCCATAATGCGTTATTCCCAATCAAGGGCTCCTTTTCTCCACTCGTAAACAAAGCCCACGGTTAAGATGCTCAAGAAAGAAATCATCGACCAAAAACCGAGCATTCCAATCTCCTTCAGTGCAATCGACCACGGGAACAAAAATGCAATTTCCAAATCAAAAATGATAAAAAGCAAACAAACCAGATAAAAACGAACATCAAAGCGACCGCGCGTATCTTCAAACGCATCAAAACCACACTCATACGCGGAGAGTTTTTCCGCATCAGGCTTTTGCCGTCCTGCCAAAAGAGAAGCAACAATCATCGCCCCTGACACCACGCAGGCAATAAGGATAAAAATCAAGATTGGTAAATAATTGATCAAAAAATCGGATGAAGCCATCGCTCACAAGGGCCTTAATAAATGAATTGCTGCCCCTATAATTAACACCATCGCTTATGAATGAAAAGGCACCAGACATGCTTTTATGCACAAAAAAGCAAAAAAACCAATCTTTATTCAGCGCTCAAGTCAGAGGCAAAATCACGATACATTAATTCGGCAGCCAAACGTGCCAACGCATCAACACGTAAATATGGATAATTTTGGGAATCAATTGTTTTCTGTATTTCTTCGAAAGTATAAAACAAATTCCCCATAGCCTCGTTGGACCTTGAATATTCAAGCACTTTTTCAATCACCAGATCTGCATGCTGATAATCAATCGAAACATCACCATATCGCAGCAACCCCTCGATAAAATCTTGATTTAACGCCAAGGCCGGAACAGCATCCAAAATTCTCGCATAGCCCTTAGCCAAATCGTCTGCGTCAATCATATCACCACGCGCAATCGATAATAAGGCCACCGAATCTTGCTCATTAATAAGGTCGAGCGGTAACGAACACCACATTTGCCCATATTGTGATCGGTAAACCTCCGAAACATTCACAGCATCAGCGCAACAATAAGGATATTTATACAAATCACTCTCAAGCGTCGTTACATCCTTACGTCCCAAAAAGGGAATCACACCTCTAGACCTTTCTTCACGGCGAGGCTTATTAACTTCATATGCCTTAGCATCACGAAAAGCGGCACCTTGAAACGCCAAAAAAGCAATAAAACACTGCAAGTCCGGTGAAGCCGTATACGATTTCTCTCTCCGGCCAAAAATACTCTTTATCAAAAGAAACCCTCTCTTCACAGATCATTAGAAAAGGTTGTATTTCAATTATGACAATTATTGCAAGAAAAAATATGAAAAACAAAGAAATCCCAGCGCGGTGCCATTCAATCCCCACCGCATAAAGACACAATGTAAAAGGAAAAAATGGCGCGAGTGACGAGACTTGAACTCGCGGCCTCCGCCGTGACAGGGCGGCGCTCTAACCAACTGAGCTACACCCGCGCATGGGATTGATAAGACCGCAAAAGCAGCCTTGCTCAAGTGAGAAGATTAAATATCAATTCCCCTTCCCAGTGTCAATGTGATTTTTCAAACAAAATCACATTTATTAAACAGCTAAGCTGCCAATGCTGTTTCAGGGTCAGTTAAATCAAGCGCAAGAGACTGCGCTACGCCAGCATGGGTAATGCGCCCACGGCAGATATTCAAGCCTTTCAAAAAGTCAGGATTATCGCCCAGCGCCCGCTGCCAGCCTTTGTTTGCCAAATCAATCGCATAAGGCAAAACCGAGTGATTCAGCGCCAACGCCGATGTCAAAGGCACCGCGCCGGGCATATTCGCAACACAATAGTGAACAATACCGTCCACGACATAGGTTGGGTTATCATGTGACGTTGCTTTACTGGTTTCAAAGCAACCGCCCTGATCAATGGAAATATCCACCATCACCGCACCGGGCTTCATGGTCGAAAGCATGTCGCGCGTAATCAAACGAGGCGCCGACGCGCCGGGAATCAAAACAGAGCCAATCACAAGATCCGCCCCCGCAACCGCTTTTTCTAGCATATCATCATTGGAATACACAATATTGGCACGGCCGTGAAAGTAATCATCTAAATAGCGCATCCGCGAATTAGAGCGTTCTAAAATCGTCACATTCGCGCCCAGACCTGTGGCCATTTGCGCCGCGTGAAAACCTGCAACGCCGCCACCTAAAATCACAACCTCACCGGGTCGAACCCCGGGAACACCACCAATTAAGCGGCCCATGCCGCCCTTATGCTTTTGTAAATTATAAGCACCAACCTGCACGGATAAACGTCCGGCAATCTCGCTCATCGGCTCCAGCAACGGTAAGCGTCGCCCCGTTTCATCCGTCACCGTCTCATAAGCAATCGCAATACACCCTGATTCTTGCAGCGCCTTTGTCTGCGCAGGGTCAGCGGCCAAATGTAAGTAAGTGAATAAGATTTGCCCTTCGCGCAACATCGCGCATTCCTCAGGCTGAGGCTCTTTAACCTTGATAACCATCTCGGCCTTGGCAAAAACCTCTGCCGCATCGGCCGCAATTTGCGCACCGGCTTTTATATAATCTTCATCTTGAAAATTAATCGCAGCCCCTGCCCCGGTTTCAACCAAAATCTGGTGACCGTGCTTAATGAGCTCTTTAACCGATGACGGCACCAAACCAACGCGGTGCTCCAGTTTCTTAATTTCCTTGGGAACCCCGATCAGCATTGCACGTCCTTTCGATATAGATTAAGTAAATCAGGCTATATCTGACAGGAAAACATATTTTAAATCAAGATATTCTTCCAAACCATAACGGGAGCCTTCACGACCAAAGCCTGAATGCTTTACCCCACCAAAAGGCGCAGCTTCAGTTGAAAAACCACCTGAATTCACACAAACAATCCCACTTTTCAAACGCTCAGCCACACGCCAAACGCGCTTAAAATCACTTGCATAAAAATACGAAGCCAACCCATATTCCGTGTTATTCGCCAGCTCAACAACCTGATCCTCGCTTGCGAATTTATACAAAGGCGCCACCGGCCCAAATATTTCCTCACATGACATGCGCATATCACCGTTCACTTGCGTCAGCACGGTTGGCTGGAAATAGGTACCACCCAAAGCATGGGCATTCCCGCCCACAACCGATTGAGCACCTTGATCAACCGCATCTTTGACCAGCCCCTGAACCTTCTCAAGCGCCGCATCGGTGATCAAAGGCCCCACTTGCACCCCGGCATCCACACCATTGCCTACAGTTAAGGCTGCAACTTTTTCGGCAAACTTGACGGCAAATTCATCATAGATACTGTCATGAATATAAAAACGATTGGCACATACGCAGGTTTGTCCGGCATTGCGA
>QGCY01000084.1_pt1 | contig 23870 bp, 20 predicted proteins | sample 4708041 | NCBI WGS metagenome assembly QGCY01 (sample SAMN08941164, study PRJNA450518) | Sediment metagenome, whole genome shotgun sequencing project. | biome: grassland soil; feature: grassland; material: soil; isolation source: soil 14 days enrichment with methanethiol and mixed carbon source ... | reverse complement strand
GGGATGTTCGATCATCCCTTTCTGCCAGAGCGGGATGAATATTCATCAACGCCGGACGATCAAATTTTAAAGAAATCAACGCGGCCGTTAGAAACGGGCAATTACAGGGCAAGCCACCTTGCAAAATGAATGAAGGTGTGTAAGTTGATCAAAGTGTATCTTAGTTAGTTTCAAGAGATTGAGTCGTGTCTGATAGTGAAAAACTGGACCAGCGCATTCAGCTGGTCGCTTCAAAAGAGTTCGGACAGAAGGTTGATGCCTGGCGTCGCGGTCAGGATGATCTGCCGTCTCGTTCAGAGGCGATCCGTCGTCTTGTCTATCTTGGGCTTGTTCATGAAGAGGAATTTCCGATGCGCCTGATTACAGCCATCATCCGTCCGCACAAGTATGAAGCGGTTCGCGAGGCACTCGCAGAACTCGGCGTTACGGGTATTACGGCAAGTCAGGTTACAGGCTTTGGTCGTCAGCGCGGTCAGACAGAGATGTATCGCGGCGCGGAATACGAAGTTAAGGAAATTCCGAAGGTTAAGATCGAGGTGGCCGTGCCATCTACAATGCTAGAGACCGCGCTTCAGGCGATCACGCAGACGGCTGAAACCGGCAAAATTGGCGACGGCAAAATCTTCGTCACCTCACTGTCTGGCGCCGTACGAATTCGTACTGGCGAACGTGACGAGAAGGCGCTGATCTAATCAGCGCCTGAAGGGCAGGCTCACCAGCCGCCACAACACCCAGATTGGAAGTACGACCAGCGCACCAAGCAGGGCGGGCTTCCAGCCATGGCTGATCACCCAGAACAGCCCCGCGAACATGCTCTGCCAGACATCCTGCAGGAAGCTCACGAACGAAAATTGACCAGGGTCCTGCGCGAAATCGCCAACCTGCATGATCAGCCCGACGAGCACGCAGAGCGCGAGAAGCCGGATCGCTCCCCAGAACTTAATTGCGAAGATGCGCGCAAGTAGCGGACGCTTCGGCTTCGGTGCGGGTGTCTGGGTGCTTACAGGTGGCGGCGCCTGAGCTTCCTCCGGAAATGGAGGGAAGTCTGGTGGGGGCTGCGTGTGTGTGGTCTTTGACATACCTTACTCTCCGCGATGACTTATAGGTAAGGGCGGAGCGCGGCAGAATAAAGGCCGCCAGAGCGGCGGCCTTTATGGAAATTGATTTCGCGGGGCTTACGCCGCAGCGTCTTTCTTGACGATAGTTGTGTGCGGGTAAGGAATGGAAACGCCCTGCGCATCGAAGGACTTCTTCACTTTTTCCAGCATGTCGAATTTGATCGGCCAGTAGTCGCCAGACTGACACCAGAGGCGGCAGGTAATGTCGACAGAGCTGTCGCCCAGATTGGTCACACGCACAAACGGTTCCGGATCTTTCAGAATGCGCTCGTCAGCGGCAAAGATCTCTTTGAGGATGGCGATCGCATTGTCGAAATCATCGTCATAATCAATGCCGAATACGATATCGCAGCGGCGTGTTGTGTAGCCGGAATAATTGGTGATGACGCCATCAATGGCCTGACCATTCGGGATCATGATTTTCTTGTTGTCTGGAGTCGCGATGACCGTCTGGAAAAGGTTGATGTCTTTTACAGAACCGGACACGCCTGATACTTCGATAAAGTCACCGAGCTTGTACGGACGGAACAGCATAATCATCACGCCAGAAGCGATATTGCCAAGCGCGCCCTGCATGGACAGACCGATTGCAAGGGTCAGAGCACCGAGTACCGCTGCGAAGGATGCGACTGGAATGCCGAAAACGCCGAAGACGGCGATAACAACTGCGGCTGTGACACCCCAGCGAACGATTGAGGCGAAGAAGTTAGCGAGCGTGTTGTCCACACTTTCGCGCTTTTCTGCCTGAGTGCGAACGATGCTAGCTAACCAGCCGGCAATACGCAGGCCGATGATCAACAGTATGATCGCGCCAATGACGTTTAGTGCGCCGTTCACAACCAGCGGGCCATACTGTTCCCATAATGCCTGAGGGTCGAATTCCATTCTGAACTCCTTTGAATTGTTTACTCGCTCTGGTTAACGCGATTTTGTGTTGTTTTGCAAAAGGCAGGCTCAAAATTTTGTGCTGTGTTCGCGGGTCTGTTTCTTAACTGATCTCAGCTAGGCTGATATGCTCGTATGGAGGTCGAAGTGTGCGTGTAGTGTTGAGTATAATTTTCGCAGTGCTGGCTCTGAATTTCGGCCAGTTGTCTTCGGCCCAGCAGGCCGAGGCTGTTCCTGCGTCTCAAAGCTCTGAAGGTATTTATACCCTCGGGGCAACCGCGCTCAATGAGGCGCCATCCTTTGCAAGCTATTCAGGAAACATCACGCTTGTCGTGCTCTTCCAGCCGGGCTGTCCGTGGTGCGCCATCCAGTTTCGCGACATTGAAGAGTTGCAACGTGACCGCGCGCCATGGCTTCAGGTCGCTGCGGTATCACGCAATGGTAGTGTGCCTGCCCTGCTGCGTGAACTGGATGAATATCGCACGAGTATCCCCGCCTACCAGTCTAGCCGCGAGCTTCTGTCGGCGCTTCAATACACGCCGGGAACCCCGTGTGTATACCTGATCAGTCCGGAAGGGCGGCTGGGGCAGGTGGCGTGCGGCCGGATGACCGCAGACCAACTCGTCGGGTTTCTGACCGGGCGCTAATTCTCCAGCGGCTCACCTGTTTCTGCATCAATAAGGATGCGTTCCGGCTGACCTTCAACATGAACACGGAAGACAATGGCGCGTGCGCCATCCGGCCCGCCAATCGGAGAGTGCGCGGCATAGGGCGTAATAACGAACGCATCACCGGCCGATAGCCACATATCGTCCATGCCTTCCTGACGGTGAAGTGCAGACCCTTCAATCAGATAGAGGAATTCCTCGCCCGGGTGCTCGTGCAGCGGAACGCTGGCATTCGGTGGGATAATCACGTCGGAGATGATGGCTTCCAGACCGTCCGCAGCCTCGATAGCTGCCTTCAGCATCATGTGAGCGCCAGGTGTTGTGGGGCGGCCGTCGGTCAGTTCCGTTTCTGTCACCGTGTCGAATTCGGCGTCATGGGCATGATCGGACTGCGCCCCGTGCGCAAAGGCCGATGCGGACATAAACAGTGCTGCAGCTGAAATGAGAAGTTTGGTTGTTATCATTGTGGCCCCTCCCGAAGTCAGGTTTCACTACAGCTCAGAAATTCTTTCAGGCCATCAAGTGTCTCGGCCTCTGCAGCGGGCTTATCCCAGCGTATCCGGTTGAAGCGGGGAAAGCGCATGGCAACGCCGGATTTATGCCGCGGTGAGGCATTCAGGCCTTCAAATGCGACCTCTACGACAAGGCCCTCCTCGCGGGTGGCTTTGACCATGCGGACGGGGCCAAATCTGTCGATCGTGTTGTTCCGCACGAACTTGTCAAGCTCTTTCAGTTCGTCATCGGTGAATCCGAAATAGGCTTTGCCGACAGGTGTGATCTCATGTCCGTCATCTGTTTCAGCCCAGACACCGAATGTGAAATCCGAGAAGTAACCGGATCGTCTGCCATGGCCGCGTTGTGCATACATGATCACCGCGTCGATGAGGAAGGGATCGCGCTTCCATTTGAACCACGGGCCTTTTGGCCGGCCCGCTTCATAGACCGACTCCCAGCGTTTCAGCATCAGGCCTTCAATTTCGGGCTGAGGCGGCGCGTTACGTAGCTCGTTGAGGCTTGCTGCATCTGTGACTTCTACCAGCGGCGATACATCAAACCGGTCAGTCGGAGACGTACCGAGCAGCGCTTCCAGTTTTGCGCGGCGTTCGCGGAAGGTGAGGGCGCGCAAATCCTCTTCGCCATGGTGGAGAATGTCATAAACGCGTATGAAGGCAGGTCGCTCAGAGAGCATCTTTTTAGAGACGGTTTTCCGGTTCAGGCGCTGCTGAAGATCGTTGAACGGGGCGACATTGCCATCCGGTTTTCTGACCAGAAGTTCGCCATCCAGAACGGCGTCAAATTCCATCGCTGCAACGACGTCCGGAAAGGTATGAGAGATGTCATCGCCGGTACGCGTATAGAGGCGGCGCACACCATTCTCGCTAACGGCCTGTACGCGAATGCCATCCCATTTCCATTCGGCGGCAAACGCTTCAGGTGTGATCATGTCAGGATTGATGGCGTCCGGATCATCGCGGTCTTTCTTGGCGATCAGCGGATGGGCGAGCATAACGGGCCGGAAAGCGCCGCTCATATCAGGTGCGGGCTTCTCGCCTTCACCGGAGAGCCACGCGAACAGGTCTTCATAGGGCGCATTGAGCCCGTGCCAGAGCTCTTCAATCTCGCCAGCCTTTACGCCGCCAAACTTCGCCAATGCCTGTTTGGCAAGGCGCGCAGATACACCGATGCGCAGCCCACCGGTGACGAGCTTTAGCAATGCCCAGCGCTCCGACGCGCCAAGCCTGTCCAGCCAGTGCGCGATAAGCTCCGGCGCTTTGGCTTTTGGCGTGTCCTGCACCGTGTCGACGACCTCATCCAGCGTGGGCGAATAGTTCGCGCCGTGCGTCTCGGGCCAGACCAGACTCACCGTCTCGGCAAGGTCACCGACATAATCATAGGAGAGCCGAAACAGCTCTTCATCCATGCGTTCGGAAACCAGTGCGCGGATCATGGCGGGCTTGATGGTTTTCAGGTCCAGCTCGCCGGTGATCGCTGCGAGCGCCCAGCCGCGTGCCGGATCAGGCGTTCGCGCGAAATAGTCACAAAGAAGCGTAATCTTCGCGTTCCTCCCCGGTGTGAGGATCAGACTATCAAGAAGCTGGGAAAAGACCTGCATGTCTTCTAAGATAAGTTCAGGGAGACAGAATGACAGAACAAAATCCACCTGAGGGGTTCGAGCCTCACTTTCGTAAATCGGCGCTTACTGATCCATGGGAGCCGTTGTTTTCAAGCCGCGAGGCTGACCGGGTGCGTTTGGGCTTGTTCCTGCGCGAGCCTCACTGCAATTCGCGAGGACTGGTGCATGGCGGGCTCATTGCAACACTTGCAGACAACGCGATGGGATTGTCCTGCGTTGAGGTGATTAAAGGCGAGGGCCGGGAGATTTCCGGCATGGTGACTGTCAGCCTTACGACTGATTTTATCGGTGCTGCAAAACTTGGACAGTGGCTTGAGGTGAACACCCACTTTGTCAAAGCCGGTGGAAGCCTCGCATTCGCCGACAGTTTTGTGACGGCCGATGGCGCGGTGGTAGCGCGCGCCAGTGCGAGTTTCAAAATTTTATCAGTAAGAGAGTGACCGGCGGCAGAGCGCGTCCTCCAGCTCGCAGGTTTCAATTACGGCGTTGATCCAGTCGCGCTGGGTTTCAAGGTTCACATAGTTCACGGCGTAAACGCCTGAGCACATCTCGCCGCTGACGGATGGCATGAGCGTAGAGAGGACGCCCATCATCACTGGATGGCCGCTTTCGTCGTCCACCATGAGTGGGCCGCCTGAATCGCCAACGCACGGGCCGCCGGAAACCTGAGTGGCGCCGCGAATACGGTCAGGCAACACGTCGATGATGTGGATTTCCTCGCGCTGGAGCATATCGGCGAGCTCTCCATAATAGGAGAGTGCGCCCCAACCGCCGACGCGGGCGGTTTCATAGAATTTCTCAGAGAATGGCTGTGTCGTCTGGCCCCAGGCAACAGGCGTTACGTTGACCAGCCTATCTACATCATCGTCTGCAACATGTACGAGCGCGATGTCGTTCCGGTAATTGTCTGTCTGCCCTGAAAAACTGCCATGGCAAACTGCAAAGTCGACTTCGACCCGCTGGATTTCGTTTGAGGAGAGTTGCTGTGAATTGGCGCGCAGGACGATGCGGTCAAAGCTGCCCGTCAGGCAGTGTGCTGCGGTGAGAAACCAGTTGTCTGAAATACGCGTGGCAGAGCAATGGCTGGAGGCGACATCGAAGTCTTCGGTGTCAGTCTCGCGTTCCATTTTGACGATGCCGGGCAAGTCGCGCGCAGATGGCGGGCGGAAGCGGTTGCGCAGCTCCGGCAGAGGCGCTGCGTCCATTTTGCCTTCATATTTGAGCTGGTCAGGGCTTGCGAGTTCCTCTGCGGTGGCCGTCGGCCCGCAGGGATGGAAATTGCCTTCAAGCCGGAGGAAATGTTCCGGCATGTCCGTCTCGACGCGCGCATCATCAGCCGTGGCAGAGCCAAGTATGACTGTGCCAGTGAGAAGCAAAACGAAGCCGAGGCGTTTCAACGGGCAATCTCCTTTGGGGAGAGTTTTTGTCAAACTCGCGCCGTCGTCAATTCACTAATGTGGTTCAGCTGTCCTCATCATAGCCGACGAGACGCAATGGACGCGCTTTATAGCCATCAAGTTCCGCCCAACGACATAAGGCATCCTCGCGGCCATGCGTGACCCAAAGCTCTTGCGGGTTCACGTCGCGCACGGTTTGGGTGAGTTCATCCCAGTCAGCATGGTCGGACAGGATAATCGGTAGTTCGACGCCGCTCTGTTTTGCGCGCTGGCGGATACGCATCCAGCCTGAGCAGAAGACGGTGATCGGGTCAGGAAAACGTCGCGCCCATTTATCGCGGAAAGCGGATGGCGGGCCCATCACGATCTTACCTGCGAATTTGGCCTGCTCTTCTTTGGCGACGCCTTTTTCGAGCGTTGCGGGTTCAAGCTTGCCAAGCGAAATGCCGTGATCCTCATAAAGGTCGCAAAGCGATTTCAGTGCGCCATGAATATAAATGGTGTCGTGATAACCGGCCTCGCGGATAAGCGAGATAACGCGCTGCGCTTTACCGAGCGCGTAGACGCCGACCAGATGGGCGCGGTCCGGAAACGTGGTCAGGCTGTGCAGGAGTTTTCTGATTTCGTCGCGGTCATCCGGATGGCGGAAGACGGGAAGCGCAAAGGTCGCCTCGGATATAAAGACATGGCACGGCACAGGTTCGAACGGTGTACAGGTCGGGTCCTGACGGCGTTTATAATCACCCGTGCAGACCATGCGAAGGCCTCTATGCTCCACAACGGCCTGCGCAGAGCCGAGCACATGTCCTGCCGGTGCGAGCGACACATCCACGCCGTTTATGCTGACCACTTCGCCAAGTTCGGTTGGTTGTCGCCTGACTGTGAAGTCTTCGCCATAGCGCGCCGCCATGATGTTGATGGTCTCTGGAGTTGCGAGCACAGCGCCGTGTCCGGCGCGGGCATGGTCTGCATGGCCGTGTGTGATGACGGCGCGATCAACGGCGCGAACCGGATCAATGTAAAAATCACCGACCGGGCAATAGAGGCCCGCAGGTGTAGGATGCAGAAGCTGGTCGGGTGAGCGCATAAACAAGATATAGTGCGCCGCAGCGCCTGTGTCCTGCCTGCATGTGACGTAAAGTGTCACTGCTAACACCTTGAGTAACATGCGCGCTATTTATATAGTCTACTCTCATAAAAATTACGGGAGGAAGGCGAATGTCTTTTACGAAGCGATATAAGCTCTTATTCGTGACGGCGGTTTCCGCGCTGGCGCTGGCGGCATGTTCTGATCAGGGTGCAGACGAGCATGTCGGCATGAACCATGATGGAATGGACCATGCGTCCATGGATCACGGCTCTATGGACCATTCCGGTCACGAAGGCATGGAAATGGCGAATGCGAATACGCCGTCTTATGGCGCCGCGGAGTATGTTACTGACTTTACGCTGATGGGCAGTGACGGCCAGATGCACACGCTGAGTGATCATTCCGATGCAACAGCAGTCGTTCTGATGACGCACGGTGTCGGTTGTCCGATCGTGCGCAATGCTGTGACCGATTACAAAGAACTTGCTGCGCAGTTCGAGGATCAGGGTATCCCGTTCTACATGATCAATTCTAATATTCAGGACGACATTGACGAACTGGCGGCAGATGCCGAACTCTATTCCATCACCATGCCAATTCTGGATGACGAAGATCAGTCGGTTGGCCGTCAGATGGGGTATGACCGGACAGCCCAAATTTACGTGCTCGACCCGTCAGATGACTTCCGCGTCATGTATTATGGCTCGCTGAACGATCGACAGACATATGAGCGTCAGAGAAACGAAGCGCAGAATCATTTTGCTGCAGATGTCCTTAACCAGATGCTGGCAGGCGAAGAGGTTACCGTTACGGCACCGGCCATCCGCGCAGGATGTATGATCAACTTTCTATGATCATTTGATCTTTCTTTAGTGTACTACTCGGGTTTCTCTTGAGTGATGCACACTACATTTGATATGGCTGCCTCCAGATAATAAAATATGGGAGGTAGCCTTATGGCTGTTTTTAAACGAGGCAATCTGCTTGTCGCGACTGCGTTCATTGCACTTCTCTTGGGTGCCTGTTCGCAGGAAGGCGGAGAAGACCATGCGTCTATGGACCATTCCGCCATGGACCATTCCGGCCATGAAGGCATGGTTATGGCGACAGCTGCGACACCTGTAAGCGGCCCGCCGGAGTATATCGATAATTTCCGTCTGATAGACCATAATGGCGACAGCCAAGAGCTGTTCTACCATGCAGACGCACCAGCGGTCGTGATAATGACACACGGTGTCGGCTGCCCGATCGTGCGCAATGCCGTTACCGATTATAAAGCGCTGCGCGACCAGTTCGCGGACCAGGGCGTTCAGTTCTATATGATCAACTCCAACATTCAGGATGATCGGGAAGAAATCGCCGCTGACGCAGAGCTATACGGCATCGATATGCCAATCCTCGATGATGTGACCCAGCTTGTCGGCGAGTCCATGGGCTATGACCGTACGGCGCAGGTCTATGTGCTCGATCCGGCGCAGGGCTTTAAGGTTGTCTATTACGGCGCCCTGAATGATCGCCAGACCTATGAACGTCAACGCAATGAGGCGAATAACCATTTTGCGGCGGATGCGATTTCGCAGGTAATCGCCGGCGAAGAGGTCACGGTTGAAGCGCCCGCTATTCGCGCCGGTTGTATGATCAACTTCCCGGAGCAGCGCAATCAAGAGGAACATATGCAAATCTCTTATGCTGAAGAGATTGCGCCTATCCTGCGCGAGAACTGCGTTGAGTGTCACCAGGAGGGCGGTATCGGCCCCTGGGCGATGACCGATTATGAAACTATTCAGGGCTGGGCCCCGATGATCCGCGAAGTGGTTCGCACAGATCGTATGCCGCCCTGGCATGCTGACCCGTCTATCGGCACCTTTCATAATGCGCGTGATCTGAATGTTGAAGAAACGCAGACCCTGGTTCACTGGGTTGAAGCTGGCGCACCGCGTGGTGAGGGCGAAGACCCGCTGGCCGGTCTTGATCTGCATGCGCCGGACTGGCCGCTTGGTGAGCCGGATCTGATCCTGACGCTTCCTGCCTACACCGTGCCAGCAACAGGTGTTGTCGATTATGCTTATCCGGTCGTGGAAAATCCGCTGACTGAAGATACATGGCTGCGTGCTACGACAGTTCGCGCCGGCAACCGCGAAGTCGTCCACCACGTGCTGTCTGGCTATATGTCTGAAGTCCCTGCAGATGGGCGCGGTTCGACATCGCTCTGGGAATTCTCAACCGGCGGCTATGCTGTGGGTGCTGAATCTACCGTGGCGCAGGAAAACTCCGGCGTGCCATTCCCTGCAGGCGGCGCAATTGGCTTCCAGATGCACTACACGCCTGTGGGCCGTGAGATCGTGGATCAGACACAGATCGGTTTCTACTTCCAGGAACAGCCGGAGCTTCTCAATCGGACTGTCGTAATACTGGATGCAAGCCTCGACATTCCAGCGAATGAGCCGCGTCACGTCGAGACGGCTTATCTGGAATTTCCGTATGACGCAGAGCTGATTTCGGCATTCCCGCATGCGCACTATCGCGGCTATGCGGCTGATCTGCGTATTCAGTATCCTGATGGTACCGAAGAGACGCTTCTCTCTTTGCCGCGCTATGACTTTAACTGGCAGCGTGGATATGAATTTGAGGAGCCGATCAGCATTCCGGCCGGTTCGCGCCTGATATCCGATTACGTCTATGACAATTCGAGTGCGAACGTAGCGAACCCTGATCCGAACATTCAGGTGACCTGGGGCGAGCAGAGCTTCGAAGAAATGCTCTATACGTCTCTGTCTTTCCGCTGGGTGGGTGAAACAACGGACAACCGTCTCGATCACCAGTCTGCAGAAATGAACGAGACGCGCATGTTCACCGCTATGGATGATAATATGGACGGTCAGCTCACTGAAGACGAGCTGACTGGCATGCTTGGTAGTCGTATGCGCGCCGGCTTTGGCCGTATGGACCTGGACGGAAACGGCTCTGTAGACATGGAAGAGTATGTCACGGTGAACCGGATGATGCGTGCACGCGGTCAACAATAGGCCTTATTGCACAATTTCTGATCAGTAGAGGGCGGCGCATTATTGCGTCGCCCTTTTCTTATTCTTCAAGGCAATATCAGGTCGAAGAATATATTCCATTTCGACTGGCTCTCTTCTTCGAAACATAGGCGCCTATAGTGCAAGACAAAAACGTGTTCATGCTTTCCATTTTACGCGGATTAATCGATTTTAAGTAATTCGTTAACTGTTTTCGAAGTTCTGTTAACCTTTTAGTCTTCTTGTTTATTAACCTTTTTGGCAAGTTTCCTCGAGAACAAGCCGTTTACCTGTTAACTTTTCTTAGTTATCCACATTTTTACGTTAATTTTCTTGCTCCGCATGGTTAACGAAAGGTTTACCTTTTCAATTTTTCGCTGCATAATGGAGAGTAAAGTAAACTGTAAGCCCAGGTTCAGAAGATCCGGACCCCTTGGCGCGTGGGGCTGCGCCGTGGAGCACCGTAATGAAAACTGTATTGTATTCATCCGTCGCACTCGTTTCTCTTGCCGCCGCAGGCAGCCTTTCTGTTGCGCATGCGCAAGACAATTTTGATTTGGCTACTGCTGATGCGTCTGCTTACGCATCTCGTGCTACAGCGCAGTGGGGCAATCTCGATACGTTTTGGGGCAATCTGGATGCATTCGAGGGCGATGTGTCTGGCCAGTGGGGCAATCTGGACACGTTCTGGGGCAATCTAGATACATTTTGGGGTAACCTCGATACCTTCTGGGGTAACCTGGATACCTTCAACGGCGATGCAGCTGCTCAGTGGGGCAATCTCGATACCTTCTGGGGTAACCTTGATACATTCTGGGGTAATCTGGACACGTTTGGCGGTGACGCGTCTGCAGAATGGGGCAATCTGGACACCTTCTGGGGCAATCTTGATACCTTCGATGGCGTGATTGTTACGCAATGGGGCAATCTGGATACGTTCGGCGATTCAACTGCTCAGTGGGGCAATCTGGATACCTTCTGGGGCAACCTCGATACGTTCTGGGGCAATCTCGATACATTTGGAGGTGATGCGTCTGCGGAATGGGGTAACCTCGACACGTTTGACGGAAATCCTGCAGAAGCGCTTTGGGGCAATCTGGATACTTTCTGGGGTAATCTCGATACGTTCTGGGGTAATCTGGATACGTTCTACGTCGCCTTTTCAGTGCCGGACGGATATGATCCTGAGACCTATTATGGTCTGTTAGACCCGCAATGGGGTAATCTTGATACTTTCTGGGGTAATCTCGATACATTCAACGGCAACCTTGATACGACCTGGGGTAACCTCGATACGTTCTGGGGTAATCTCGATACCTTTTGGGGTAATCTGGACACCTTCTGGGGCAATCTCGATACCTTCTGGGGTAATCTGGACACCTTCTGGGGCAATCTCGATACCTTCTGGGGTAATCTGGACACATTTGAAGGTAATGAGGAGGCCTACGCGCAGCTTCTGTCAGATCTCGGTTCATTCTATAATCTGAGCCAGGATCAGTACGCGCCGCTCGTCGCCTTCCATACAGGTCAGGACTTCTGGTCTGGATTCGCTCAGGAAATCTTCGAGCGTTATGGTATTGATCCGACAGATCCAGCATCTCTGGCTGAGCTTTCAGCTGTAGAGCGTACACAGTTCTTCGTCGACTGGCATGATGGCCTGATGATGTTCAACGGTATCGACATTGTTGATGGCTGGATGCCGACAATCAACTGGTCTCCAGCTCTGACGCAAGACCATGACTACAATTCTCAGGCAGTAATCGGCCTTCTGGACTTTGGTGTCACAGATGAAACTCTGCTGACACATGACGTGATTTATTCGGGAGGATATGAGACGGCTGATACCTCCACGCATGGCTCGGCCGTTGTAAGTCTTCTGATCGCGCCGCATGACGGTGTTGGGATTATGGGCATCGCGCCGAATGCGAGCGTGGCTGTCTATAACCCATTCGACGAAACCCTGACGGCAGGTTGGGAGGACGTGGAAACCGGCGTGCACGCACTTGTAGATAATGGCGCGCGCATCATCAACATGTCGCTGGGTGTGCCTGAAACGCTGATCTCCGAAGAGTGGGCAGACATTATTTCCGGCGTCGACAATGAAGGTGTTGTCTTTATTAAGGCGGCGGGCAATGAAGGTGTGACCGGCTCGGATGTCGAGTGGGCTGATGATGGTAGTCTCGAACAGCTGATTATCGTTGGTGCGCTTGGCTTTGATGGGGAAATCGCGGACTGGTCCAACACGCCAGGCGATGCCTGCTTTATTGTTGATGGCGATTGCAGTGCGGTGATGAACAATTTTATCGTCGCACCGGGTGAATTCATCCTCGTATCTGATGGCAATGGCGGTGTTATGCGTCAGGCCGGTACGTCATTCGCTGCGCCTCTGGTCTCCGGTACAGCCGCGCTTATCCACGGTGCGTGGCCTTGGTGGAAAGACCATGCCGAGGAAACCGTTGATGTGATCCTCCGGTCTGCAACTGATCTTGGTGAAGAGGGCGTTGACGAAGTTTATGGCTGGGGTCTTCTGAACGTTGAGGGCGCTCTGTCGCCACTGAACTGGAACCGCCTGCGCTTCTACGCTGACCATGACGGTGATGGCGATTTTATCGGCGGTTGGCGCGGCAAGTCGGCGCGATGGATCCGTCGCGCATACCTTCGTTCCGATGTTCTGCAACTGGAAAGTGACGGGGCTTACGTCGTGGCCCTCGAGCGTGTTGGGGACACATTCCGCGACTTCCGTATCCCTCTGTCTACTCAGCTGTACGGGACAGAGTCCGTTATTGACGGTGTAGAGCATGACCGCCGCTTCCAGCGTCACCTCCATCAGCGTTTCGTTGATTGGACGAGCGAGGGGTCAAATTTTGGCGATGTTCAAAGCACTTCGGTCAATCTGGGTCTGAATGGTGACTGGGCGCTGTCTATGCAGGCGGCTCCTTACCTGCCGGGATCTGATGTGCGTGAAGATGAGTTACCGTTCCAGACCGACATCATCCTGTCCGCTCCTGAAAGCCAGACAGCATTCCGTTTCGGTCATGGTGATGGTGCCGCGCGTCTCAGCGCTAATCCAGTGTTCGGTTTTTATTCCGACTTTGATGTTGAAACAGGTGGCGTGAACCCGCTTCTCGGTCTCGCTTCTGGTGGTACTTATGCGTCTACGCAGTTCGCTGTAAGCGAGCGTTTGTCGATTTCGGCAAGCGTGACGGAGGCGTCTGATGATCATTCGTATATCGACCCGCTGACAGGTCAGCGCGTTTACAACGCGGATGATCTGGTCGACTTCAATGCGAGTGCAGCAAATATTTCGATGAACTATGCGCTGACGGATCATCTGAATCTTTCCGTTGATTATACGCAATTGAGTGAGCGTGACAGTCTTCTCGGTGGCCAGGGCACGGGCTTCCTGTCACTCGAACGCGGAAGCGTGACCGATGCGGTGACGCTTGGTTCAGATGTCGATCTGCCATTCGGAATGCAGCTGGGGCTATCAGCGACAGTTGGTGAAACACGTGGCACCAGCTTTGCTGACGGTGCGCTGTCACTGAGTGATGAAGGACTGACGTCGACTGCATTTGCGATCGGTCTTCGCAAAGACGGCCTTATCGGCGATGACGACACATTCCGCCTTAGCATTTCACAACCTCTGCACGTTGAGGCGGGATCGTTCGAATTCACAACGCTTGAAGTAGTGAACCGTGAAACTGGTGAACTTGGTCTGGTTTCTCAGGCTTGGAGCGTTGCAGACACAGGCCGTGATTATAATCTTGAAGCAAGCTACGGCACGGCTTTGATGGATGGTGCGGCTGAAGTCTCGGCGTTCTCTCGTGTCGAGTTTAATCAGACACCGATAGCAAATGAATCACAGACAGATTACGCGATTGGGGCGCGGATTGCTATTCGCTATTAAATAGCAGGTCACATTTGAGGCAACTATATATATAGAATAATAGCCCGCCGATACATGTATTCGGCGGGTTCTTTTATTTCTAACTTGTTGACCACTCCATCAAAACTTCTCACGGTTCTCTATGGGGGAGAACGATATTTTCATTTGTCCGGGTTACTCTGGCAGTGATTATCGAGAGGTTTCACGATGACGACCCTGATCGGGCAACTCGCAATTGCGTTCGTGTTGTCGGTGTCCGCCGTTTTGCCGGGCGCCGCACAGGGCGTTGTAGAGCGCGTTGAGGGCGAGCGTTTTATCGACTGGACGCGGTATGAAGAAGCCGTCGGCGCATCGCGCGCTGCCATGATGGGCTCGCCTGCGGAAGCCCTGGAAATGGCGCAGGAAGCCGAAATTCATATTCCGTTGAACGCAACTGAAGACGAGCGCTCGACTGCGCTTGCCACAGTACTTTGGTTACAGGCTGAAGCGCAGACGCGGAGAAATGACCCTCGTGCCGCAGAGCCGCTTGTCGCACGTGCTTTGGAGTTAATTCAAGGTCGAAGCCAGACAACGACGATTCGAGGTGATTTATTGCTTGCGCAAGGGCGGATTCAGCAGGCGCTTGGCAACACCCAGATGGCCTTTGCCAGCTTTATAGACGCGTATGAAGAATATCGTCTGCAGGACTGGGCGAGAGGGCAGGGGGTCTCCCGCCAGAAAATTGGTGATCTGTACAGCGATGCTCGGGATTTCGAGCGCGCGATTGAAAATTATGATTTGTCGATGGAGGTGTACGATCAGGAACCTCCGATGACGATGGTGACTGAAAACAACCGCGCGAATGCGTTACGTGGCTTGCAGCGTTATCGGGAAGCAGAGGAGCATTATCGCCGCGCTCTTAACATTGCACGTACGCTGAACTCACCGCATCTTGTTGCGCGCATTCTCACAAACATCGCCCATACTCAGGTGCTGGGCGGCGATTATGAAGCCGCGGACGCGACCGCTGATGAAGGGCTTGCGCTCATGCCTGAGGGGGAGTCCTCCGGCTGGGAACCCTTCCTATGGGGTGTGAAAGCCGAAGTGGCATTCGAGCGACGTGATATTCCCAATGCAAGGCGCTATATCGCCCGTACATTTACTGGAATGGATCTGACGACCACGCCAATGCCATTCCGAGAAATGCACGAAACGGCCTATAAGATTTATCAGGCTGCACTTCAGCCCGAAACCGCACTCGCCCACCTTGAAGCCTTCAAGCGACTGGAAGACGAGGCGCTCGGCCTCGCGGCATCCGCCAATTCTGCTCTGATGGCAGCACAGTTCGATTTTGCCAATCAGGAGCTTGAGATCGAACAGCTGGAAAGCGAACGTCTGCAGCAACAGATCCAGATCGCTGAAGCAGAAACCCGCCAGCGTACAATTCTTTTCGTGTCCGTCGGGTTTGGTGCTTTTCTGATATTCGGCTTCCTTCTGACCGGTTATATCTCGGTACGTAAAAGCCGCGATGCTATCGGGCGCGTAAACGAGAAGCTCAATGAGACGAATGTCGAGCTCGCACGCGCAAACAAAGCCAAGTCCGAATTTCTTGCAACGACTAGCCATGAAATTCGCACACCTTTGAACGGTATCCTCGGTATGTCTCAGGTGCTGCTGCAGGATGGCTCACTCAATGACGAGATGCGCGACAGGCTGCGTGTCGTCCAGTCAGCAGGAAAGTCGATGAAGGCGATCGTCGACGATCTACTGGATGTCGCGAAGATCGAAACCGGTAATGTAAGTGTAGAGATCGCTCCGTTTGACACTGCACGACTGTTTGAAGAGGCGACGCTTCTCTGGCGGGGCGAGGCGGAGTCTAAAATTCTTACACTGGATGTTGAGTTAAACGACATCCCGGAGCTCGTTGAATCCGATGAACAGCGCCTGCGTCAGGTCATGTTCAACCTGCTTTCCAATGCGGTGAAGTTTACAGAAGAAGGCGGCGTCGTTCTTCGCGCCTATTGCGAAGCTGATACCGACGGCAATGACACTCTGCGTATCGCCGTGCACGATACCGGTATTGGTATTCCCGCCGATGAGGTTGAAAATATATTCAAGCCATTCCACCAGGTCGATGGCGCGATGACCCGCAAATATGCTGGCACAGGCCTTGGCCTTTCTATCTGCGAAAACTTCGTCAAAGCTATGGGCGGGACAATCTCCGTGGAGAGCGAGCTTGGCAGGGGCTCTAAGTTCACCGTGCTCGTTCCCGTGAAGGTGCCAGAACAGCCTGTCGCGAATACTGTGCTGTCTGCGAGTACGCCTGCCACGAGCGCCAAGGAAGTAAACCTCGTCATTTATCAGGACGATTTCATGCAAAAGATGATTTTCGAAGCATTTTTTGCCGATGAGGTGGCTATGTCCGTGGTGACCGACACCGCCGAAGAATTCGCAGAAGCAGTCGCTTCCGGACGTTTCCATATGGCCTTCACTAACCAGGCTGATGTGCCGGGCCTTAATCCCGACTCACCAACTTGGTTGTTCATATGGGATAATCTGGAAAAGTCAGGTATACACGGTATGGGAGAATACGAGCCTGAGAATATTCTGAAGTTGATTCAGGTCAGCCTCAGTGAAGATAAAAATGCATCACAACTGGATTCTCCACAGGTTTCAGCGACGATTTCTGCCGGATAATGTCGTGATTAGTTTATTGGCAAGAATATGCTACAACAAAGAGACAGTTAATAGATCGGACGGCAATCTTTACTAATGAAAATCTTATTCGTCGAAGATGATGCTATGAACCGACGCGTGGTGAAGGAAATGCTTACCGCCGCGCGGATCGAAATGCATGAGGCGGAAGATGCTCCTACCGGTCTGAAAATGATTGATGAGGGAGATTACGACCTCATCCTTATGGACTTGCGCATGCCGGGTATGGACGGCATGGAGGCGATTGGTCACATCCGTGCGCGAGACGACGAGAAAGGTAAATTGCCGATTATTGTCGTGACCGCGGATACGGCGCTCAATCTGCGAGGACAGTGTCTGGAACAGGGCGCTGACGAGTTTTTGATCAAGCCTGTTGAAGTACGCGCTCTGTTTGAAACGATTGCGTATACTATAGCCAAGCGTAAAAAGGCGTAGGCAGGTTTTGCGGACCTGCAGCCGCTAATCTGGAGGCCCCGAAATGATAATCCGAGTTCTAAGCTGCGTGTCGGCCCTGCTTCTGGCCGCGCTGCCAGCATCTGCAGATGTGGTTCGCGCGGCAGATGATGGCTTTCAGATACATCTGGAACGTACCTCCGAGCTTCCGTCCAATCTTCAATATGCGCGGATGGCGACATTCTCTGACTGGTGGTCGTCGGCGCATACCTATTCCGGGGATGCCGAGAACCTGTCTCTGACAGAAGTCGCGCCGGGCGGCATTTGGGTTGAAACTTGGGAGGGCGGCTCTGTGCTGCACGGCGAGGTTATTGCGGCCATGCATCGTGACGGCAATCATGTGGTGCGCTTTGATGCATCATTCGGTCCGCTTCAAAGCATTGGAGTAGAGGCGGTCCTCACCATTTCGATCAATCAGGATGGTGAGAGAAGCAAAGTGGTTATGGACTATTTCGTCACCGGCGCGTCTTTTCAGGCTCTAAGCGATATTGCGCCGGTTGTTGATGCCATTCTGACTGAACAGATTAACCGTCTGGTTGATCCTTAAGTGGATCACATATGACAACACTCACCCGGCTTTGTGAGAGGGGTGAGTGTCAGATTTACTCGGCCGCTTCAACGGTTCCGGCTTCCGGATCTTTGAAAATCTCTTCAATCGTTCGTCCGAACAGCCGTGCCAATGAAAAGGCGAGAGGCAGAGACGGATCGTATTTGCCTGTCTCGATCGCGTTGATGGATTGGCGGGACACCCCCAATTGCTCAGCAAGGTCAGCCTGGCTCCATTTTCGCTCGGCGCGCAGCACGCGCAGTGTGTTCTCCATTACACGCAGGCGCCTTTACCGCGAACAAGTTTGGTCACGCCATAGCTGACGAAGAAGAATGGCAGGATCAGAAAGACCGGAAACGTCTCAATCAACTCAAATAGCTGCATGAAACCAATAACGGTCGCCGCGCCGACAGTAATCAGAGCGCCGATAGACATCGCCTCGAGCTGCATCATGCGAGTAAATTCATCGGTCTCCTGAATATAACGCCACATGATGAACAGGACGCCGAAGATCGGCAGAACGGTTGCTGCGGTTAGCAGATAGAGAAACCAGAGAGGGGCTGTTTCGAATTGTTTTGAAATCAGCGTGCCACATAGAATTGCCGCGCTGTAGAGCGCCATAAGTGGCCAGAACCAGACCTGATATCGGCGTTTCGCCTGTTTGAATGTAACGTGAGCCATAAAAGCCTCCTTGCTAAGTGAGGGCGACTTTATGCAAAGCCCCCTTGTCTGTCAAGCTTCATTGTCATTTTGTCAGAAAATAATGACATCACTGTGTTCTGACGAGTTTGTAACGGAACAAAATGTATGTTGGGCCGTATAATATCAGCACACGAATTCTGAATGGAGTAGACCGATATGAAACATCTGATCATTGCATCATCCGCGACAGCCCTTCTGCTGGCAGGGTGTGCGACTGAAGGTGGTCCGAGCCAGCGCGTACTTACCGGCGCAGGTATTGGCGCCGTAACAGGCGGTGCTCTTGGTACGTTGGCGGGCGGCGATGACGGACGTAACGCGGCCATCGGTGCCGCAGTCGGCGCGATCGCAGGCGCAGCCGTAGGTGATTATATGGACCGTCAGGAAGAGCGTCTTCGTCAGCAGACGGTCGGCACAGGCATTGAGGTCGACCGTCAGGGCGACCAGATTTACCTGACCGCTCCGTCAAATGTGACGTTTGAGGTGAATAGTGCATCCATCCAGCCGCAATTCTACGGGACTCTGAACGACATTGCGCGAACGCTCGTTGATTATCCGTCTACAGCGGTAGACGTTGTAGGCCACGCAAGTGCTGATGGTCCGGCGGACTATAATATGCAGCTGTCTCAGCGCCGTGCCGTTACGGTCGCGGACTATCTGAATGCGCAAGGCATTGACGCAGTGCGTCTCTATGCAACCGGCATGGGCGAAACGCAGCCGCTTCCAGGCATTTCGCCTGAGGATCCGGCGAACCGCCGTGTCGAAATTGTACTGACACCTATTACGCAAGGCTGATCAGCCGCCGAGACGAGAGTGTTTGAATACAGAAAAGCCGGTGAGTTAACTCACCGGCTTTTCTTTTTGGTCAGATGGTTGCGTATCTGATTATTCTGGCATGTCGCGCTTCAGGCGCATTGCAGAGAAGAAGAAGAACACGCCTGCCACGGCATACAGCACTGTCAGAAACAGCATGGAAATACGCGTGCTTGATTGGTTGTGCTCTTCACAGAAGACGAACTGTTCTTCGGTGACTGGTCGCTCAAGATCTGCGAGAACAGCGTTCCGCGCTTCAACTGAAATTGGACTCACTCTGTTTGACGTGTCCTCCGACAGGACCGTCCAGAACGATCTGGCTTCACCCGAGGCGATCCGGGCTTCACGTTCAGCAAAGATGACTGCGCGTTCGGCCGCGTCACACATGGAGCGATCCAGAATCTCGGAATAGCCTGCTTCTTCAAGAGCCGGAGAGAATGCGAGGTCTGACACGATACCTGCTGCGGGCGGGCCCAGACCATATCCCAGGAGGTTCACGACGAAAAGCATGATCGCTGTGGATGTCGCACGTACACGGTTGGATACGACGCCTGCAGCAATAGAATACTGAGCAGCAAGATAGCCGTATTTGATCCCGTTGCCGACGGCTAGGCCGATGACGCAGACCGCGCCGATTGCAGATGTAAATGCCAGTCCAAAGAACGGAACACACAAAATGAGTCCACCTGCCGACAGCCATGCAACGGCTGAGGATGATTTCATTTTGCTGGCAATATATCCGAGAAGGAATGTGCCGATCGCGCCTCCTGCATAAGCGGGCACGTTAAACCATACGGATGCTTCACCAGCGGTCAGTCCGAATGCACGCTGAAGGTACAAAGACTGGAATGCTGAGATGGCGTATCCGCAGAATGCCGCCATAGTTGCTCCCCCGACCATCCACCAATAAGACGGCTTAGAGAAAAGTTCCTTGAATGCCTCACCGAAGGTGGCTCTTGCGACAGACGGTTTCGCGCCACCTGGCTCAGTATATCCGCGAGGAGGCTCTTTGACTGTAAAGTACAGAATAAGGCCGATCACAACGCCTGGAATACCCAGAATGAAGAACGCATAACGCCAGCCGAAATGGTCCGCGATCGGGCCCGCAATCAGGTTTGCGCCCAGCGTGCCGAGCGTGACACCCATCGCGTAATAACCCATTGCAGAAGAACGTTTCTTCGGAGGGTAATAATCCGCGATTAGAGAGTTTGCTGGAGGCGTACAGCCGGCTTCACCAATGCCTACACCAACGCGACATGCCAGCAGGACCCAGAAGCCGCCAATCGTCACACCAAGAAGTGTGATTTCGGTCGCCAGGCCACAAAGTGCCGTCATAACGGACCAGAGCGCCACACAGATCGCGATAATCAGGACACGGTTGCGGCGTTCAGCCAGACGCGCAAGCGGAATGCCCACAATGGTGTAGAGGAACGCAAAGCCAAAGCCTGTAAGAAGACCGAAAGCTGTATCCGAAATTCCAAGCTCTGCTTTGAGTGGCCGCGCAACAACTGAAAGAAGCGCACGGTCAATGAAGTTCAGAATGTAGATGATCAAAAGCGCGTTGAGAACATAGGTCCGGTATCCGAATGATCCGAACCCTTCATTCTGCGCCTGTTCCGGCTTGTCCGTCGCCGGACCACCTGAGTCGGTAATGTTAGTCATGTATTGCCTCCCGAGAAGGCGTAACTAAAACGATTTACTTCGCGAATACCAGACCCATCGGTCGAGAATTATTCCATCTCGCAGCTTTGTTAGTCGGCTGATATCCGGAGTAGTAAGATGCTTTTGGAATCAGCCTGTTTCCTGGGGGTGAGGCGCAAACGTTTCGATTTCTTACATACTGCAATTGTTTGGGCGTCGGGGCTGTCCGCCTTGCTAGAGCGAACGGGCTTCGGGCGGATGTATAAGCGGCGCTGAGCCGAGAAGTGACTGAAACATTTGTGAGGTTGATAACTTTAAGTGCGTATTTTCTCGAATTTCTCAATTATGACGATACTGAGAGGGAACGTGGAAGCTTGAATGACCTCATGTTTAACTTTCAGTATGTTGGTGATGATGCCTAAGGCGGGTCTGTTTTTTTCTTCTGAAAATGACGGTGCATCGAAGGTTTGAGCTTGAGCGCCGAAAAGATTCTATGCGAAGAATGCCCGGCAGATTTTTTTACCCCGTGCGGGAGAAACAGGAGTTTTCAATGCCAGCCTTTTCCGTACGCGGAAGCATTGTGCGTTTCGTTGGCCTCGTTGCAGGATGTCTATTGGTTTCTCAAGCGGCGTCCGCTCAGCTACCTATAGAAGAGTATTCTAACCCTGCAGACTTTCGTTCTCTTGATTTGTCACCGGACGGTGAGCGTCTTGCAGGTATCCGATGGATCGATGGGAACGAGTACTTGTGTATTTTCGACATCAATCCGATCGGGCAGGAGTGCCTTGTTGAAATTGGAGAACTCCGTGCCGATGGAACCGGTTATATTGATGAGAACCATGTTCTGATCATAGCAACTGAGGAACAGGCCCGCATGGGTGGAAGCCGTCGCTTTACGTTCGATGAGTCACGCGCGTTTGTGATCGATCTGGAAGACGGCGATGTAGAAACGCTCCTTCATCGAACAGACAATCTCTACGCCCGTCAGGGCGGGCTTGGTCGCGTCATCGGCGCAAATCCGGATGAAGGTGTAGTTTATATGCTGGCATATTCAGATAGCCGGCCACCGACCCAGGATGTATTCGAAGTGTCGCTGAGTTCAGGTCGTGGTCGACGGGTGCATCGGGGCGATGATTATACAACCGGATGGCTGCTGCTACCTGATGGTGAGCCTTTGCTTCGCGAGAACTTCAATCAGGAAGACGATGTCTACTATCTGGAAGTTCGTGACGGGCGTTCATGGGAAGTTATTTATGCTCGCCAGGAGGCAATCCCGTCCTTTACGATTCAGGGGTTGAGCGAAGACCTGCATAATGCTGTCGTTGTTCGCGATACTGAAGACGGCGCGAGTACGGGACTGTATTTCGTATCGCTCAGCGATGGCGAACTCACCGGACCGTTTCTTGTTGAGGAAGGCAAGGAAATCGAGCGTATCATCATGGATGGTGACCGCATCATTCTCGGCGTTCAGTATTCAGGCCTGACGCCGTCTTATCACATGCTGAACGAGTCGCACGATGCGGTGGTTAACCAGATCGTCGACATGTTTCCGGGTGTGAGCGTCACATTGGTTGACTGGACCAGCGATTGGGATCGCTTGCTATTCCTTCTGTCGGGGGGGGCTTACCCGGGTACCTACGTCGTTTATGACGTGCCTTCCCAATCGTTCGTGTTCCAGACACGTTCGCGCACAGCGTTCACCCCAGAACAAATCGCACCGCAGCAGGCGATAACCTATGAGGCCCGCGACGGTCTTGAGATCAACGCCATTCTGACCTGGCCGCTGGGGGTGGACCCCGCTCAGGCGAGCAATCTGCCGCTGATTGCGATGCCGCACGGTGGGCCGGAGGCGTATGACAAACTGCAGTTTGACTGGCTGTCACAGCCTTTCGCAAGCCGGGGATACATGGTGCTTCAGCCAAATTTCCGTGGATCATCGGGTTTCGGTCAGAATTTCACTCAGGCCGGACATCGCCAGTGGGGGCGAGCGATGCAGGATGACGTGACCGACGGTGTTCAGTTGTTGATTGACGAAGGGCTGGTCGATCCGGATCGGATCTGCATCGTCGGTTGGAGTTATGGCGGGTATTCAGCTCTGGCAGGTGGTGCCTTTACGCCGGATCTTTATAACTGCGTCGCGTCTGTCGCAGGTGTAAGTGACTTGCCGGAGATGATTGCCTTCGAACGACGTACCGCCGGGCGTGAAAGCTGGGTGTATGAATATTGGAACAGACAGTTTGGCGATGATCCGGAAGTTCTGGAGCCGATTTCCCCATATTATCACGCTGATGCGTTCCAGGCGCCAGTACTCCTGCTGCATGGATCTTATGACACTGTCGTTCCGCCAGAACAGAGTGAGCGTATGGAAGCTGCACTCGTTCGTGCTGGCAAGCCAGTGGAGATGCAAATTTTCGAAGATCAGAATCATTCCATTATGGAAGAGTCTGCACGGTTCCAGACATTGGATGCGCTAATGCGTTTTGTCGAAACGCATATTGGTGAGTGATGAAAACCGGAGTGCCGGTGCCCTGTGACTGCAAATGGTTACAGGGCACTCTATCGATATCTCTTAGATAACGTAGCGGGTGTTATTCAGTTATAACACAGTAAGATAGGTCGGCGGTGCGCGTGTCACGCGCCTGAATCACGCAGTAATTCTGAGTGTCAGCGCGGAAGGTCACGCCGTGGGACATGCGGACAATTGGCATATCAGGGCAGCGTCCCCCATCTGCGATAAGAGCCATCAATCTGTCTATTTCGCTATTGCCGTTGCCATCAGCGAGTTCGCCGCCTTCCGGGCAGGTGCGGTCACCATAGACAAG